>Ga0307511_10005590_pt1 | contig 12767 bp, 14 predicted proteins | sample 13_EM_MG_FD_200266 | JGI IMG/M metagenome (GOLD analysis project Ga0307511, IMG submission 200266) | Populus trichocarpa ectomycorrhiza microbial communities from riparian zone in the Pacific Northwest, United States - 13_EM | ecosystem: Host-associated > Plants > Roots > Unclassified | place...
GCCGGAGAACCCATTTCTAGTTAGGCTTACCTATCGAGTGCGTCCTCATGCTTTTGGCCTGGCAGCGAAGACCACCATCTTCGGTCACCTCGGACCGTTTTGAACCTTAAAAGCCACATTAAAGACCGCATGCACACAGTCAACCACTCATTTAAAGAAAGAGGTAAGCTTTTGCCTTCCAGGGATCGATATCAATCTCAAAACGTTTATACACTGTGAGCAGTTTGTCTCTGAAGTTTCATGAGAGGAATATGAAACAGAGTTCTGGGTGCTCAAGGTTAGTAAATAGTTTGGCTGAAAGGGGAGAAATTGAGCAAGTATTCACAATTCTCTAATTGTTGATAATCTGGTGGCTGGTTCGACTGCCACACACTTCCGCGTACACGTTGCGATACCACAGAGCTGTCAGCCACCCCTTGCACGTGCCCTTGTGGCATCGATAGGGTCGCCCTCGGTGTGCAACACGACGTGCATGGGCTGACAGGCCTTAACTCCGTAGCCAAGCAGTTGAACCAAATTAGCCTCAGTGTCACAGGAACGTTTGTTCTGTGTCGAAAATTTACGTCATAACGAAGTTATCAGTATATTGAATCATCGACTCACCGTCGTTATTGAATAGATGCATTACCAGTCCCTCCTTGACCTCGACAGTATGGTGTGTATTTCGCCATATGGAGCTCGGCGAGCATGCATCAATGCATCGTGGTTCAATTACGTTGGAATCTTGTACAGCTTGTCACCCTTCGAGTTGAGAAGCAGACCTAATTTGCAACCGCATTCATCGATATTTGATATTTATAATTATAGCCTTTATGAAACAGCATCCTGCACATCTTCCTAGAGAAATCGACTTGACCAACTTAGTTTTCGATTATAAATCGAAAATATTGCGCAATTCCAATGTCAAGTCAATGCCGTCCGCGCGACCACGGAGGACCAGTCCATCAGAAGAATAATGGTTATGACCCTGTTTTGATTTGGACACGACGCGTTCTCGGACGGAAACGAGCTTCCATGCAGTTTCAAAGCCCATTCGACTGGCCTCCTCAGGCGTGATCGGTTCAGGTCGCACAGCCAACTCCTTCAAAGAAGGTAACAGCCAGTCCCTGATGTTATATTCTCTTGCGAGAACGACTTTATCGAGTGGGCCCACAAGTGTGGTGAGAGCGGCGATAGCGGCTTGACGCAATTCATCAAACCCCCACGAGGTGGATAACTTGAGAACTGATGTCCATCCTTCAGTACCATCAGGTAGATCAGGAGACTTCCCATGGGTTCTGTGGTATCATTAGCTTGAAGTATTAACCAACTCATGGTTAACACAACGAAGGCTGACCTGTGCAAGAGGGCTTTCAGCAACTGTTCGAAATCCCTCCTGTTGACTTCTTCGAGCCGAATAGGTGTCTCAGTGTCTGTTAGACCACCCAACTCGTTTTCTGTCTCCAACTTCAAAAGGTTTGGTTGTAAAAGAAACTTGTCACTGAACACAGTCGACTCTGCCTCGAAAGGCTCTCGTGGAACTTTGTACAAACAGTCTTCTACCTGTGTCAACTATGACTGAGGATGTCGTACTTGTATCTGCATCAGTAGAAACATACCAGGAACGTAACTGTGTCCATGTAGAAACCGGGATGTGGCCACTGGATTGAGGTCATCAGTCATGCTCATCTTTGGGGAGCTCGATTAGTGAACCGCTGTACTTGGGTGGGGTCGAATAATTGGACTGGAACAGAAAAAGGCGTGTTCCTTTGTACACTTGATATAACGACGATTGGTGGTATGGGTTTGAAAAGGTTTGAAAGCCATCAGTGGCTAGTGGCTCCCCCGTCACGCGGAGTTGCAGCCTTAAACAATTGATTATGCAGTTGAGCATGGTTGTAGACTGTATAGTAATGAGATTTGCTGTGCTATGCATTTGTCGCCCGTCACTGTAAACGAAATTGATACCAGTAACAGCCTAACAGGAAACCTGTGTCAGATAATAAGTGGACATGTATGTTATTACTATAATGCTCGCCGCGTGAACCCATGCATGAAACTGACACGATGTTAGAGGATTGAGGCTCCTACTGTCAGCTTGCTGAATCAAGTGGAATTCATTGGTTTTCGATGACGCGAAGATACTGATTACTGTAATGAAACGAAAGTGAAATGAAAAAGCCAAATCCAATTTGTTCCAATGGATGAATAGCCGGGATAGGACGGAGTGTGGGGAACTACCATCCAAGATCAGGGTGGTGATATGCCAATGCTGTGTATTGATAAGAAACACCTATGACACCTGGCCTCGCACCTTCTGCCCCGAACAGGGGTTCATCGCTTATTCAATAGAATATTCAATGCCCAAGCGCCAATTCCCAAGGGCTTTGGGCAGACCTTATTTCGTGAGATTTGAATGGAATAACTATTGAAAGTGTTTCCTTTTCTGGATGAGCGTGAGAAGAAACCAATAGTTGTATGTAGTACTCACGAGCCGTTTACAGTAAATTATATTCTGCTGACGCGGGCGGCATTTCAAGTTGATCCATGAGGCGGATAATGATTCAACCACCTCAATAACGCCAGAAACAAGAGGTCCATGTTTCAGGTCATACTTATGGCTAGCAGTTACGTCGCCGTGTGTTCGGCAATACACCCGACACAGATCACCAGATACGGTCGAGGTGAATCAAAGTAAGATATTGCCTAGGAAGATGTGCTTGAGGATATAGCATGCCACTGCAACGGTGGCCGGGATGCAATCATGACCAGGTCTGATGTCATGTGCGGGTCATATCGTTAGAGATCGCAGTAAAGAAGACGACTAACGGTATTCCATGCCTACATCGCTGCCTTTACGCATGATCAGTGGCAGAATGGGCGCTTACCACACTAAGCTAGGGTGTGCGATACTTAATATTGAAACACCACCCATGAAAAAGATATAAACCAGAGTCGAGAGGGATGGCTTCCCAAGATTCCTTTGCGCCCTCTCTTGAAGATGTCTCGAAGAACAACTGTCGATGCCGTGAAGGATATACTCGATCCCCCTGATATAGCCATGCAAGCGCTCCTACAAACGCGCGCCAAGGAAAACAGGCATCTTGAACACGTTCTCGGTGTCACAAGCACCTTCGTTTCCGAAGACATTGGAACACATGCAGACTTTCTGGGGAGTGTTAGAGAGCTCTTATCTAGGGTTGGGACGAAGACCCCTGGGTGGAAAAGGCTCGTGAGGGTGACAGAACAAGGCGTTAACCATTTCCTTCCTGCGACTTCATGCGATTTTGCTACTTTCATCCGCTGCGTGACCTTCCACATTTGGGTAGTGGGCGTATTGAACCCGGACGCACCCCAAGATGGCATCCTCCGATCTACGGATCTCTCTGTGGAGCAAGTCACGAGCGCGTTTTTCGAGTTCAACGAGACCGGAGGCACGGGCGTTACGCCTTCTCGTCTCCATTCCACCCTCAAAGAGTGGATCACATGCGACAGGAACGGGAACGATAACCCGGTGAATTTGGTGTTTCCTGTGTACGAGAAACTGTGGCGGTTGGTCGCAGCCATCGTAATCTGTGCACAGCGCTGCCCTGTCGCTAAAAATCCGCTCCTCGACTTCTGTGACAACCCTACTGAGCGGCAGTTCAAGTCATCCAGAGCACTGGACCACGGACCTAGCGCCGCAGACATCATCAATGAAGTACTCAGGATCTATCCACCCGTCCAGGAGATTTCGCGTCCCTACGGATTGCCATTGTGGCAAACACTGCAGATGGGGCGCGTGCAAATAGCAGATATCAAGGCGGTGCAGGAGTTCAACGAAGAGGGGGAGCGGATCCAGGAGCCACAGGAGTTTATTCCGGGAAGGTGGAAAAGTGGGCCGAAGCCAGCTATATTAGCATTCGGAGACGGGCCGTTTAGGTGTCCTGCAGAACACTGCGCACCTGTCTTTGCCGCCCTTATCGCATCGAAGGCGATGGACCAAGTCAATGGAGTTGGGCATAAGCTGGAGCGAATCAAAGACACAGGCAGCACTGCACAGTATTGCTGGGAAGGATGGATGGTCCGCAGGGCGTACTAGCTCCCGGCACCTGCTTGTGTCCTTGTACATATGTGGACTTAGTGCATATAGTAGCAATTACTTCCTATCACTAGTTCCAGTAACTGCCATGTAGTGAGACTGACTGTCCCGATGTTGATATCTGCAGTGAAACATATTAAATAGCATTACGATCATTTTAGCATTCTTGACAGAACAACAGCGAACCAGGATTGTCGGTGTCCTTGAATGATTACTTGGGGTAGTAGGACAATGCAGTTGCTCAGCTGCTAGGAGTTGTAAATGTGCTCGTTGAGATTGGAGCGGAGTCCAGACAGCCAAACAAAGTAGAACAAACTTCAATCGATCTGTCAAGAACCATACTACATAATGCTAAACCCAACCATATTCGTAACTCAGCTTCACTGGCTAGCGGGGCCCCAGTGAATTTAGCATGCAGGATTCAGTTGCGCTATGAGGGGGTCAAGAAGCACTCGTTTCGAAGTTCGAACTCTTAGGGTATGGTAGAATCTGCCTGTGTCGTCCGCCAGTTGTAGCTGTTTCATCATTTGCGCTCTAGTGTTCTCCCATCGTTACGTCCTGCTGAACTCAGCATGCGCAGCGACGCTCCAATTGCGTCATCGTGTCTCGATGTGCATCGTGCCAACCGTCCGAGTTGCTTTTCTACATACTCAACCACGATGGCAAACCTCTGTGCTCACACATCCATAGGTAGAGCGCTTGTACTAAATGAAGCTCGAATCAGTTCATAACACAGGCAAACTTCTATCATGGAGCCGGCGGCAACGGATTCCTCCTGCACATGAACCTCTTTTTCACCTCTTTTGCGCCTCAATATGATTTGTCGTCTTCGCCACAGTGCGTTCACTTCGTTGGTAAGTGATGTCGTCCACAGTCGTGACGTAGGTGCTGACGATCTTACGTGCTTCGTGCTATCTTCCTCTTTGCATTTCTCCTCATGGTGTCTGTGTGCAACTTCGTTGGCATCATGATGGCATTCAATTTATGCCTGCGGATAACAGGCACTACTGGAAGTACGACGCCCACCAAATGGCGATTTTCCTGCGACCGTTCAACGAAGACAATTCCCTCTTCGTCTCGCGTATGCGACTACCTTCAACATTGCCAAGGTCTCACAAAACCGCTCTCGACCGAAGTTCACATTGACCCGTTCGCACATGGCCAATTACATGCAGCTCTTTTGCGTGACTACAAATGACAAACAAGATAGTGCGAATGTGTAGTATTTCCCTCCTTACTACTATTGTATCTCCGCACGTCCATAAGAAAAGAGCACTTGTAAGTAGTATCAGTAAGTGGACTAACGACCATGTCCTGTGATGCCAACAGAATAAGGACTTGCTTAAACTTGTCTATATTCCTAGCGTAATCAGTCAAATGCCTAAAGGTTGAGCTTAGTGCGCAATAATGGGGTAAAATCAAGCAATTGGGTCCCCGGGTCCCTGGGTCCGACCACGAGTTGCTTGCTGGTGTATGTATGTTCACGGCGCCCTTGATACCAGTTGCAAACCAATGTTTCTTGGACCGACACCAGTTGAATGTGTTCGCGCACAGAAGCTATCATAAGTGCAGTTTCAATTCCCAAGCGAATTGCCTCTTCAACGCTGAGAGATTCAGGGCGTTGTGCCAACTCGTTGAGGGCAGGCAACAACCAAGCTGTGATATCAAATTGCCTGCAGAGGATGACTCTATCAATGGGATCGTTGCGGAGGGCGGTTGATAGAGCATCAATGGCTGCCTTGCGTAACTCATTAAACTCCCACAAGGTGGATAGCTTGAGTACTGATGTCCATTGAGCAACACCAGTTGGCAAGCAAGGTGATGTGCCATAATTTCTGAAATGTAACCATGGGCCTGGGTTTGTTATCGAAGTTAATGCTGGGTGTAAACTACCAACCTGTATAGGAGGACTCGCAACAGCTGTTCGAAATCGTCTTTGGCAATTCCATCAAGCTTAATTGGTCGTTCATCATTTAGTCCCTCCACAGTTTCACCTTGCGGGAGGAGAAACATATCCCTGAAGACTGTTGATTCTGTTTGGAATGGTTCTCGAGGTACTTTAAACAACAAATCTTCAACCTAAACTTCTGGTGGGAGGGCAGCCCAAAAGAGAGTACCATAAGACGTACGAGGAAGGTAACAGACCCCCCATAAAACTCTGGGTGCTTTGAATAAGTTTTGTTAGCGCCAACCATGGTGGCTCGTTGTCAAGATGGGTGCTAGGAACCTCGTTCCAACCACATGTGCTTAGGGAATTCAATGAACCAGGCCAACCACGCTCACATTTGATGGTTGCCCATATATGGTCAACTTTAGTTCATTGGAACCCACACGAATTTCTTGCCTTCTGATATGGCCAGCTATGCGCAAAAAACTGGATGCGGCACAGACAGGCAAGTCGCCCCTAAAATGTCTGACACGATTCATGACCGATTCAATTATGCAAGATGCCACCAATGCTACTACCTAAACATTTAATAAATAGTCAAGCGCTGGGAATGGGCGTTCAAGTTGTGGTTCGAAGGTTCGGCAAAGCTATTTAGACGGAGGGAAGTGAGACTTCTTGAGGGGGCTTATTGATCTAGACATTACATTCGCCGCACCTGGGTGTTCCAGTTAACGTCGACTTCGAAGTATAACCCTTCAAACCCATGGGTGAACCCCATTCAGGGAGCCAAGACAGGGACTAGCATACAATGCACGTGCATCTACAGCTGATGCGACGAGGACGGCACCGGTCTTTTGCACCCCAAGTTCCGAGAGAAGAATGAGATCTGAGATCTGAGATCCCAACGAAGGGTGCCGCTAGAGCCTACTACCTCAGTAGCATCTGGCCAGTGCGCCAAAGCCGACTGCTATCAACGATATGTAGCGATGACGGATGATCGTGTTGTCCAACCCTGCGAGTTCCACTTGAAACAGATCGAGAGCGAGTGATATTGTCTTCCGTTGTCCAAGTGAGTCGAGTCTTCGTTAGTACAAAGCCAAACAATCATATACATAAATCGTTTGGTGTTTCGAGTCACCATGGGCGGTAAAACTCCCACTTTCACGATATTCTAACTGCTCTAACATGTGAAGGCAATAGCATCACCGTCATGGACGAAGCAACTGCACGAGTTGCGCTAAATCGTCTGGAAAAAATAGGAACAAGAACTTCTTGAACAACTGTTCGCTGTCCTCTCCGCTGCACAAGCGCAGAAAACCAAAATTAGGAGAGTGATCAGACATTTGTTGATCGCCTCCCGAACAAATTACTTTGCAAATCATCGAGTTCACCATCTGAGTGTCTGCCAAGTCTCGTAATGCACAGCTGGCCTCAGTGGAAGAGAGGATTGATGAGCGCGTCCCATCGTTGGAAAGACTTCCACAGTCCGAGTCTTTGGTCCACCGTGAAGGTGACTCCAACATGGCGCAAAACAGTGGCCAATATCCTCTCGACATCGAAATCTGTTCTTCAAGGGCCCGAGACGACAAGCTGAGACAGGCTGGTTGTCTTGCTTGACACTGTCACCCCTTCTGGGCATCGTTATCCAAGGCGATGTTAGCAAACTCCTCTATCCATTCTTGATTATGTCACTGCTCATGTTCGATGCAGGCACTCAAGATTTTGGTATCGACCACAGGGGCTCGCTCGAGTGCTGGTGTTTTCTTTTGGCAACTTGCCTACCACCACTGACGGACTCGTTGAAGAGGGTCATGAAATCAACAGCTACAATATTATGGGACATCGTGTTTCCGCCAGCGCCAACCGAATATCACTCATGTTCGACCTTCGTGGTTCTTCCCTCAACACCGATGCCTGTGCTTGTAGTGCCCCAGGTGGACGATAAGGCTAACCTCGATATTCCTTTAGCACCCCTGCGTCCGCAATCGCTATGCACCTCGCTCTTCGCTCCATCACGCTCAGGGAAGTTGATCGAGGCTAGTAGAATCGCGATCTGACGCGGACTTTATGCGTAACATAAGAAATGGCTTAATATGTAGGTGCAAACACAATCATCAACTGTCTCGTTCTCCGAATTGGGTGCCTTTTCTCTTACAGGATCGACGAAACCTTTCGCTGCTTCGGCAGATGGTTATACTGGTAGGTATTTGCGACTGACACCACTTCGTCATAGCTGATTCGCGCGATTTTGTAGTGTGGAGGATTTCGCCGCTGTTCTTATCAAGCGGGTTGATCGCGCAATTGAGGATGGTGATGCCATAAAGAACATAATAGCTTGACCGTGCCAAAGGATGACACACATGGAGACAATCAAGGAGGTCTACTGCGCCGCTCGTTACGACCCGGCTGGGGCCTTCTACATCGAGCTGCACGTCGCTCGCCAGTACTAAGCTCGATAATCTAATCGAGACTAATGCGGCACCCAAGGTCTTTTCCAAGGGAAGAGGACACTTCGTGTTGGTAGTGCCAAGGCTAACATCGGTCATGCAGGGGGTTGTAGTTTTCTTGCGAGTCTTGTCAAAGTCGCAATGATGCTGCATCACAAAGAGATCACTCCAAACATCCATTTCCAGAAGGTGAACCCCAAGATCGATTTCACTGCTTTGAAGATGCGGGCTCAGACGGAACTTGAGCCGAGGTAGTGGCCAATGGCAGCAAATGGGTCGCCCCTATCTCGTCTTATAGTGTCAGTAGTTCCAATGGACACGTTGGAGACTTCCGAGACTATTTGAACTCATCAAGAGTGCCTATGCATCGACGTCTTTGGATAAAAGCAACTGTATCTATTTTTGATTGGCTCATTGAGCCCGCTGTCAGGCGCTGGAAAGACTTCTCATCCAGACATGCGCGGGCGTTACAGATAACCTTACTCTCCGTTCTCTCGCTCATGATCTAGGCAGACAGACTCGTGCTGACGCTGCGCGTGCGTTCGCTGTAGCTCCCACCCCGATACTTCTACGAGGTTCTCTGAGCCCGTCCTCACCGACTCCATAGCGAGCGCCAAGATTGGCCTTGTTCGATCAAGGAGAACGATAGAATTTTGGTCAAGAAGTAATACGGCCAGGAGTCCATGTGGGATCTCACGGATCTTTTCTTTCCCTGCGTAGAGTGCAAGTTGGCAGAGAATAGAAATTGGTCTGTGATGGATGCTGTGTTTAGCTTGACATCCGTGCAAGTCGCGATAATCGATCTCTTCCGTAGTTTGGATATAAAGTTTGACTTCGTTATTGGCCACAGGTAAGACCTCTGTTATGGCAGCGTCCTTCTGAACTCAGTTGACGACTTTAGACCTTAGTATGAGTCTTGTTGTGAGCTGACATTACGACAGCGAGATGGCGTGGTTGCTTGTGCCGCTGTTATGACGCAGGCCGAAGGAAAGGGTGAAAGGGTTCCAGATTCTGGAGGTCCTTCACGATGCTAAGGTATCTGTGGATCTCTGGTGTCTACACCCCTGAAGCCGTCGCTGTTTGCCGTGAACATGCGTTCATCAACGCACTGGTAGCATTTGCAAAGGACACTGGTGTGATGGTATACGGTCGCAAGTTGCAATTTTTAACATAGCCTACCACACGCCGCTCATGGAAGTGCAAGACACCAGGCAATTAGGGCGCTGTCAGTCCACGACTTACGGAAAGTGGATCACGGGGGACCTTGACATCGACCATTGCTGGGACAGCATCCGTCTCCCGCTGGGCTGATTGACGCGTTGGGTTGAGCAGTGCAGTGGTAAATGCATAAGCCTCTTCCGCCCCAAAACTGACTGCGTACGAAAATGCTGGCGAACTGTATCAGGTATCGGCAGCCTGTGACTTCAAGAACATCGACCTCGACGAATTCTACGCATCGCCTGAAGGCATGACAGACTTTACCAAGCCCGAGGTCTCTGTTACAAGTCGCAATGCTAAGCTGACGTGGTGGAGCTGATGAGTCAAGGGTCTGTCTCGCTACGGCAACCAATCCAAGGTACACTTCAACTTCCAAGTCAGTTAGATAGCTTTTGGGCTACGTGCACGATGCCAGACATGACTCCGAAATAGATGATGGATCAAGCACTACGAGCATACTGCGGCTTGTGCCAAGTGAACGTACTTGGGCTAACTAAATTTTCGTGTGCGGGATGATATCAGTGGTTGGTGTGCATGCAAGGATACCCGTCATACTACGGGAACATGCCCTGAGCCACATGCAATAAACATCCATGGAACGAATACAATTTATATAGTGCAACTACAGCACAAATGTCGCGCATATGGCTGAGGAGAAGTCGAGGTTCTGGGCCCGGTTATCCCTAGCAGCACCAACGTAAACGTTGCTGCCAGATACCATCATCCTCTCTCTCACAGAAGCCAGCTTTAGCGCAGTCTCAAGGCCCAATCTTATCCCCTCCTCGAGACCTAATGGTTGAGGTCTTTTGGCCAACTCGTTCAAAGCAGGAGCCATCCAATGTCTGATGTCGTATTGTCTTGCGAGAACGATCCTCTCAACTGGACCAATCTGCAAGGAAATCAGAGTATCGATGGCTGCCAAGCGCAGCATTCTGAACTCCCATTTCGTGGATAGCTTGAGGACGGACGTCCACTCATCGACACTGAGCGGTAGGCTAGGCACTGAACCATTCTGTCTGCGGTGCAATGTTTCAGCATCCAAGTACTATTAATCAATTGCTGCGAACTGACCTATGAAAGAGAGCCTTCAGCAACTGCTCGAAATCGTGCTTTGTGACGCCATCAAGTCGAATAGGTTTGTCGTCGCTTAACCCCTCTACCGTGTCCTGACTACCTTGAGGCATGGAAAACATATCGCGGAATACGGTAGATTCCTGCTCAAAGGGTTCTATGGGAACCCTGAATAAACAGTTCTCCACCTGAACGTAGTAAACCTATTGTGTAAGCCAAACGATGATATCACGGAAAAGACCCTCATCAGGGGCTACTCACCAGGAAGATTGCCGTGTTCGTATAAAACATCGAGTGCTTAGAAACTTCAAAGTTCTCTGACATGATTGCTTCAATCGTCGAAAGGGAATGTAATACTGGCAGCAGCCACAGCGACGACCATCAATGGGCGCAATCACCCTAGGAACGCCTATACTTGCAAGCTTGAGTAGAATAGGAGAATATAATCTCTCTGCTCTCCTCCATCTCCATCTATTGTCTAGCTAAGCTTCTGCCCGTCCCGCGGACATATTTCTCGTACGCGATCTTATCACTCGAGTCTGTACTGCTCTGGACTACCCTTTACCGTTGTGTGGCGCCAGCATTGCCCCGCGGCTGCTCTTTAATTTGAAGGTACGCCCCTGACAACCTTCACCATCAGGACCACAGAGAGATGGATTTTATTTACGCTTCAAAGGTCCCAGAAAGCATCTGGAAGTCCACCACAATGTTGGCGTCCAAAAAAACCAGACCGCAGGAAAGTCCTCTCAGTTCTGCTTCAGCAGGGGCAGGAGACATTGCTCCTACTATGGCGCCCCATGGCAGCTTAAGGAAGGTTTGGAGCCTTTTCGAGCAACCTCGGTATGGGTCTGAGTGTCGATCGCGCGGACACACCACATAACCTTTTCTTGATGGAGGTACATTCATGGTGGTAGATTTGAAATCGAGAAGTGCAACTGGAAACAGGTCATGTGGCACGAGTCGTGTCGTGTCTAAGGCGATTACATAACTGCCACAACTATTTTCCCCCATTCGTTTCACTACCACTCCAAAGCCCACCATGTCCATGTCACACTTTCCCGATGGCGTGCCAACCGAAACTGAGCTCCAGGGCCTCCTGGCTATTAGGCGTGAGGTAAAAACAGACGGGCTTGCAGGGAACAATGGCTGGACATGTGCCGTGTACAGTGAAGGCAACATTGACCAGGTGCTTCCATCACACTACCACGATCATCTGAAGGAGTTCTTTTGGAGGGAGGCATCCATCAGTCTGGTTCTTACTTTCAGAAAGGAGCTTAGTATCCCTCAGGAGCTCCAGAATACTGTGGCAAAGGTCCTGAAATTCATGAACATTGTATACATGTGTCTGAAAAGGGATGCAAAACGAGTGCAGGTTGTTTCCCATACACCTGAATGGCGAAGTACCACATTTGACAGATGCATTGAATACTGGGTCAAACGGCACGAGCCATTTTTAGTTAGGGAATTTAGGCGTAAGAACAAGGTTGTAGTCAATCAACACATCAAAGGGCTTGGTGAGTATTCATTTGGACTTGTAGTTAACAGATATTGATCAGGATAAAAGATTGGGGCATATATAGAGCACTCCTGCAACCCCTGTGGCTTGGTTCCCTGTCGAAGGGGATTATGGTAGAGGATAAAAGGACCCTTGGCCTTGCACAAGCCCTTCTGCCAATGATCACCACATATTATAATCCTACCATGAAGGAAAATAGAGATAGTAAGTTTTACATGCTCAAATGCCAGTGTAAACCAATTTGCCCATATAGTCTTCTACACATTCACTGAGCATCTCTCCTATCAGGAGAAACAAGGGGATTCAAGCCAAGGGGATTCATCCAGTTCAAGCGAGAGTAGTGATGATGACAATAAGTCAACTGATGCTGAGGTAGTGGGGCCATCACAGGATAAGGTGAAGGGACAGGGAAGAAAGGATGGGAAGGGGAAAGCTGTTGCAAAGGAGAAGGGGAAGGAGAAGGAGAAGGAGAAGGAGAAGGAGAAAGGGATGAAGAAGGGGGAAGAGAGGAAGAAGAAGGGTAAAGTGGTGGGGGGAAGGATCTGAACCTAACACCAGTAGTTCCCC
>Ga0307511_10005591_pt1 | contig 12766 bp, 12 predicted proteins | sample 13_EM_MG_FD_200266 | JGI IMG/M metagenome (GOLD analysis project Ga0307511, IMG submission 200266) | Populus trichocarpa ectomycorrhiza microbial communities from riparian zone in the Pacific Northwest, United States - 13_EM | ecosystem: Host-associated > Plants > Roots > Unclassified | place...
TAATTGTTCCTTGCATCTTCAGTGCTAATACGTACGGTTCCCGGTAAAAACATGTGGCATAAGATTACATACAACCCTTCATTTCCTCGGGGCCCTTTGTTACTTATCTAACCACTGCACAATAAATCTCCTGATATGGAAATTGCTGCTGGACCACAATTTATTTGATATTTACCAAGGTACTTATTCACTGGCATGGATCTTCATCATTGAGTCTTTGTATTGATACCCCCTCGCCATCTGAAGAAGAGTACTTGGTACCTATGGTACACTCGGAATTAGATATATTTGATTGGCGAAATTAGTTGGGCGTTAACAAACAGTGAAGTGTTACTCTATTGGGAGATTCAACCTGGGCTACTAGTCTCGGCGCTAGACCTTCTAGTTACCTACCAGATTGGGAAACATTGAAATTCCCAGGCGCTGAAGGAGTGCACTGAGAGAAATGTGGCTCCATCTTCAACAGATGCGCTCAGGTTTTAGCAGCCTCGCACCCTTGGGGTGGAAAAAACCACCTCCAGTTTCTTTGGTCTCAAACTGCCTTCCATTCATTCCCACACAATTTCGCTGGTTCTCGCACATTCGCCTTTGCTCTTATTCTTCTCGAGCCCCTGCAAACGACTAGACTATAATCGAAGGGCTTATCTTGCTACTCAGGTTGGCTGGAGAGTTGCGATGACATGGCCTCCACAACTTCCTCCTGGGGCAGAAACGGAATCAATCACTTCTACTGTGACTCCTGCTACTCCTACTCCTACTCCTACTCCTACTCCTCTGCCTATAGTCACCATACAGACAGCTAGAACGAATCATGACGCCGAAGAAATGGCTTCGAGGATTGAGAGGTTGCAGAAGTCGCGAGGGGTGGTGGAAGGGAGTACGAGGGAGAGGCTGTACAGGAAGCTTGTGGAGGAGGGGTTTCTCACCGGTGTGGCGAAGCTTAAGGAAGAAGTGGGGAGGGAGGTGCCGGGGACGGGGAGAGGTGAGGTAGTGGGTACTGGGAATATTGGGCCAATGGGGAAGGAGGTGGTGTATGATGCAAAGAGACGGTCGGTGGAGGTGGGGAAGGAGAAGGAGAAGGAGAAGGAGAAGGAGAAGGGTTTCGGGGGCGTGAGGGTTGCTTGCAATGCAGAGAGAGCGCTTCAACTCCGGGCAGTCCACCGTCATGACGAACCGATTCAGGGTACGGCTGATAGAGAAGCAAATTACCTTTGCGATGGCGGTAGGAGGTTCAAGGAAATAGCAATGTATAACAAGCAGTGCGGGGAGGGCATATCGAATCTGGGTCAAGCTCAGCTCGGCGGCAGCCACTATCAACAACACTTCAAAGTCGATGGTCTACCAACTGGTCATAGGGCAGGGTCAGCTAGGGCCCTGGCATCGCCAGTTGAACACACAAGCAGTCCAGTTGATCTAGCAGACTCGGCGGGCTTAAATTCGCACAAATGGGCTTCGTTCTTGTTCCCCTCGGGTGATAACAACCCACCCACACAGAAACAATCCACTCCCACTCCCACTCCTCTTTCAGAATCACAACAATCATCTACATTCAGTAACGCAAACCAAGCTATCGTGAGCAGTTCTCAACAGCCAGGTATGACCATTCCACTGCCCCAATAGTTATAGGCCCAAGTGAGCCTGTATCAAGCCTCAACCCACGAAGTGCGGTTTTGGGCGAGTCTGATGAATCCGACTATCCCAAAGACAGTGAAGCGTCGATCAAGGATGCTAACACCTGCGTGCAGAACAAGCTCAAAAACAAACTACTGCTGCAGGCAATATGCCACCAGAACCAGCTGGAGATCGGGTCCTAAGACGCTCTGCGAGACCTTCTTCTGCGAAGGCTCAGGCTACAATTCACGCCTTATACGAGTCTTCAGCAGCAGATACTCCTCTATCTCCGGGCCCTCCAGTCCCAGAAACAGCACCACTGCCTCCTGTTACTCTCATTACTCTCGTTACTCCCGCCTCGCAAGAGCTGCCAAAAGCATCACTGGCTCCTGTTACTACCGTCTCTCAAGAACTGCCAAAGCAAGATGAGGGGCCATCAATCCCCCCAAAACAGGCTCGCCATGCACAATTCATTACGCCAACCCCAACGCCGAAGCAAAAGAAAGCAAAGGGTCAAAAACGTGCACCGTCACCGGTTCAGATCCCTGGACATTCATATACCTCAACCGGCCGCCACCATGGCAAGTGTAAACAATGTAAGGTGATGCGCGGCCTAGAGGAGGCCGCTCGCACGAAAGCCGATTGGGATACAAAGCACCCTGATCATATAGTGCGCCAACCTACCCCATTTGGCGCTTACCCAGATGATAAGGATTGGCAGAAAACAAGCATCGCTCATAAGAGTTTAGAGACGAGGAACCCTTTTCTGGGGAGTACCTCTGCCTCATTGACGACTGAGGTGGCGGGTCATATGCCCAGTACTGGGATGGGAGTCAGAAGTCGCACGGAGGGTGGGGCGTGGGATATGGGCCCGATGTACATGTACGCTGGTACTCTCGGTGGGGTTGATGGTGGTGAACTGGCAAATCAAGACGTGAATAGGGTTTATGTGCCTGATAATCTACAGGGGGTCGAAAGGGAACATCCGAATATCCCGAGAGCTAGGCAGGAGGAGCTTAATTGGCTTGTTAGGACAAACCAAATAACTTGTTTAGACTTACTGGCTGAGGTTACGTTGGCAGACTGGAAGCCCGATCCACCGGGGCCTTGGACTGGAAGACCGGCCTTTCCGGAAAGCCATATGCGAGGGGTGAGAGAAGACCCCAAATTAGATTATAAGAGCTTTACAGAGGAAGATAGGGCCATGGCCGCTAATGATACGCATTATGAGGGCGAGGCCCGGAGGCAGAAATCGAATGGGAGCGATGCATTTTCATTAAGATCTGGGCACGCCTGGAATGAGAATAGGGCTATTCGGTACGCTCAAGAGGATATACGCTATGCATATTGTCATGATCAAAAGCATACCCTATATGGCCAAGGAATTATTCGGTCTGCTCCACGGGATATCAGTGGGTGTGTTCCCGCAGTTCATGCGCCGGTTACGCCCATTATGGAGAGGCATATTTTTAAGGTGAATCAGGACGGGTCGGGGCGTTGGTACTCCTTGGTGTATAGTCCAACCATGAATGCGATGCGGGGGGATTATGGAACTACGGTTCCAGTGTTGAACCTGAATCAATGGCAGGTGGTTGAGCAACATATCATAGAAGGGGGGGGGCTGGATGCTTTGGAAGACACGGAGGTTGAGGAAGCGTTTAAGCAACACCTCGCTGGTGTTAAAGCAGCTACTCTTAACAAGAAGGGCATGGCCGTAAAAGGAGGGAGGAAAGCCTCGAAGAATGAGGAGAAGGGAGTCGAGGCGGCGCCCCAGCAAGATCTCGCTGCTGAAAGAGCTGTTCCCAAGACAACGGGCAAGAGAAGCTTGAGGGGGGATCATAAGAAGAAGGTTGAAGCGCAGGGCCTTAGTAAGAAGGATAGAGAGGAAGAGGTCGACCCAGATAAGACCGATACGGATAGTGAACTGGAGTACAGGCGTAATCAATCGTGGCGACCTGCGACAAAAAAGGGTGCTATCGTCGAAAACACAACGAGTAGGAAGGCGATGGCTCATGTCGAGAGTGTTGATGGGATCTGTGAAGATATTGGTAGAAATGGTAGAGCTAGAGGAAAGCGATCAGCAACAGATGCGGAGATTGATGGCTGTAAAATTGAGGAGAAGAGAGCCAAGGCGGACGGAGACAAAGCGATAATTCAGAATTTTTCTGAGGGAGAGAAGGAAGGTAGCAGTGGAAATGAGGTTATGCCGGCGAAGCCCGTAATGGGGTTGTTTACGGATGAACTGATTCAGTTGATTTTGCCGAAGAATTTCGCTGTTGAAGCTGAAAAGGCGGAACTAGACGGAGGGGAGAAGAAGGAAAATCAAGTGATTAAAGAGGCAAGCAAAGCGAAGGTCCAGCAGTCTTCTGATGGAGAGAAGCAAGGTGGGAATGGGGTTGGAGCAGGAAAGTCGGCGATGGGATGGCTTGTCGAGAAGTTTAAGAAAATCTTGCCAAAGGAGGTGGAGGAACTTGAAGAGGGGGAAATCTACGAGGGAGAAATCTAATGGGGGTTAAAGAGTTTGTAGAAATTTAGTGGTCGGATAGAATCTTTTTACATGGGAGGGGGTTGGGGAGAGGAGGGGGTTGGGGAGAGGCGGTGGTCGGGGTTGAGGCGGGAGTGAGGGGAGGAAAAGTATAGATTTGGATGTTTTTTGGATTTGTTTGCTCTTGCCGTGTACTTTTGGGGTACTGATACTTGAGCTTACAAATCTATTTGCGGCTGCTATTGCTGGAATGGTTGGAGGTTGAAAGGGTTGTGTGGCGGGGTTCGTGGGTAATCTGGGAGTTGCTTGTGCTCTGGCTATATTAGTATGTTCCTCGCTGGATTTTTTGCTCTTTCTCCTCTGTTCTGTTTCCTCCTATAGCGGGTGGGGCTGGGGAAAAAAGAGAAGGGAGAGAAGGTTGTGGAGTGTAGTTAACAGATAACATCTAGCTTGATATGTAGGTAGTAGTCATAGCTATTATGAGTGATTTGGTTTGGCATACCTCAAGTTTGGGTTCGTTGAAGCATGATCTTTCGTATATAATAGGAAATATGAATGTACTATCTCGAACCCAGACGTGGAGCTTTACTGACAATCTAAGAATTGCCTTTTATTGTGCTTAGTTAGTAGTAGTTACCCTGAACGGATGCTGCAGGATTGAATTTCTTTCCGTCTACACAGCGTCAAACTAGGTGTCAAGCAATAATTGTCTGGTTGCGACATGATGAGTTTCCTACTGCAAACAAACTGCAGTGAATTCGCGATATAACCTGATCTCGTGCCGATATAAGAAACTAAATATAAAGCAACATGACCCCGGCCCCGCCAGCATTTGTACAGGAAAATACTTATATCTTGAGATAAGGAACCTCGCGTTGCAAGAAACTTCCGGGGGGGGGTTGCTTATATGGTGACTTCACTTTACTCAACACAACGACTGATTTCCTTAGCTACGTAGTCACCCCTCCCCCCCCCCCCCCCGCCCCGACTACAACCCTCCGACTTTTATCTACCTCCTTTCCTTAACTTATGTTTCAAAAACAAACCTCTCCCGCGGCCTATCGAGTATCTTATATTACCATCCAATTGCAGTAAAGGAGGATATCCAGTAACGGAAAAGTTTGCTTGGTCTATCCGTTTTTTTATATTAAAAAAATCTGTACTCGCATTCGGCTGAAGCTATGGCGAGGGGTCGATGCATATACCATTCAAGGTTTCCGCTGTGCCTTCGGAACAGCAGGCTACATGCTATTCCAGCCTCCCGAGCCTATCATAATGCCTAGCGAATGGCAGTTGAATATCCCGGTACAGCTATTATTCGAGAAACAGCTGATCGCAGGCTCACCTATTACCCGGATGGCCATCTGCCAGTTGGGCATTTTCAGTCAGAGATAAGAGGCTGGGTGAATACTGGTATGCATCAAGCATCTCAATTACAAGGTACGTCTTCAATGCATTACTTGGTAGGCAGCAGTACTGTAGATCGAGTAAGCTAATTCGCGGACGGGATGATTAGATCAACTCTACGGTGGCATGTTTGGCGAACGGCTGGCCAGAGAGTTCATGGTGAGGTGGCTACAGGAGGTAGGTGCCGGTAGTCCACCGTCCTACCGGATAGTCAAGCTCTACAGATCGTTTGCAATCTCGACTGCGGCCTAGCATTCACGCTTTCCTTTCAGTACCTACCTACTTCACAACTTGATTCCCATTCTTCTCGCTGTTCCCCCCACCTAGTGGGAGAGCTGCTATTCCGCTCTCTACGAGAAGCTGGTGCCCGCCAGACTAAGCTACTGTTTCGAGAGGTTATTGGCTCAGAGCTAGAGTATTTGGCCCGGCTCCTTGCTCCAATGTACTTTGTTCGGGCAGATGGATACCCCGGATGACCTGGTGGTGCTAGCAACACCTAGTCATTTAACAAGGTGCAACTCCTCCTCAAGCGGGTTCACTTTTCCTGGACTCTAGGCCTTACCCTCGACTACACACAGACCGTACATCTTTTTATTTTTAACAATTCAGTACTCATATTCAGCCTATCTAAGCTATGATGAGAGAGCGCATCCCCGGGTGACTACGCGGCGGAATTGACCAACCCCTGGGTCGTTCCCTGCCCCGTCTCCCCTTTACTCGACTATACAACAGGTAGGGCGTGCTCCTGGCGGAACTCGTAAAACAGTGCCCAGTGACGGACAGGAAGAGATCACGTATGAGGAATCACCCTGTCAGCTCCAGCCGCCACCAGGGCGCTGAGATATATATAGTGTAGTAACTAATGTGATACGTAGGCTCCCCATATATCAAGCAGGAGGAAAGTGAAGAAAGGCAAGCCCTTGGCCGAACTCGTGGATACCACGAAACCACTAGCTCTAGTAGTCGAAGTCAGGGTAAGTGTATACTCTAGCCACCAATACACACGCTGCATCCAATGACTAATCACTATTCTAATCATTACCAGAAGCAATGTCATAGATGAGGGGAGCATCTCGAAGATTTCGACTAATGCAGTACATTGGGCTCCATCTCTACACACGTGCTTGTGGGTTTATGAGTCCACGACCAGGTCGTCACCAGCAATGCTTGCCTTGCAAGATGGGCATTTTCCGGTACCCTTATCAAATGAGGAACATAAAGAGTTGTGGCAATTGGTCTGTGATGGGATCCCGGGTTTGCGAGAGCTGAAGCCAGGAAAAGAGATGAAGGAGCCCAAGATGTTTGAGTTGTGGAGAAAAGCTTGGACAGGAGAGTCTCAATATGATACCAAAGGATTTGTTCCAATGTTTGCTTCGAGGTGGGCGTGCCCGTATGTTATTTCTGTGTTCGATAAACATGTGTATAAGTTAAGGTCGGATCCGGAGTCTGGATGCCCCACTCACAGACAAGGCCCCCATCAAGCAAGGAAAACACTGTGGTAGGCGACGTGATCCGGCCCCTTTTGTAATTGACACGCCAGATGAAAAACATTCTGCTTCGGATCCAATAACAACTCCGTACACCTGAAACTAGCTACATACTTTCCACACTCATTCATTACCAAGGAGCCTGATACACTGGCAAGTATCGAGGAATGATTCATAACTAACCTTGAAAAGTACAGCCAACCTGTCACATTGGGTCCTATGTATGCAAGAAGTCTACATCATCTCCGACTGAGCACAACAAGCAGGAGATCAAAATTCTAGAAGTTCACCGATGCCAGCTTCAGCGCTCATGGGCAAAGTAGTGGAGATTGTGGAAGGAGCTATGGTTCAGGAAAAGGGAAGGAAATTACTTTTAAGGACAATAAGGACGATGAGGCTCCGCCAACTCCACTCCATACCACCCATGGTGAGACTCCCCACCCACTATCCAAATAATACATATCTTATACTCCGTTTATATACATCTCACTAACCGAACCCGCCAGTCTCGTACTAACCATACTCCCAACAACGCCATCGAGGCAAACACGAGAAACAACTACTAGTTCTGAGAATACAGGAGAATTGCCACCTGGGGCGGATGGAAATTCTATGGATGTGGAGGGGAGTGGGGGGCTCTGGGAGCGGCGTACGAGGAGCGTGATGGCCGGAGTGTGCGAAACCATAAAGACGCCCTACGCTCACAAAGCCGATACCTAGGGGATGGGAAAGGTCCAAAATTTCAATCTGCAGCCAAGTTCCACCTGTTAGCTGAAGGGCAAATCTTTACCCATCACCTCCAATGAAAGGCAATGAGCAGAATAGGAACTGGCAAGGGTTCATAGGTCTCCTATAGGGAAATTCGGCCAGAAACTTCTATCAAGTTTATAGAATGACACCCACCTAACACCTAGCGTAGTATGGGGATCTTCCTACCCGACAAATGTCGAGCTATTGACCACTCTATTATATTTATCTTAAATATCTTAAATATATTACTGTAGTCTGATTGCTCATATGGAGCGGTAAGTAATGAGTGCTTGTATAATTTAATTTTATTACCAATTCCGGGGGTTGCAATATAATTACTCGAAATAGTTATGGGTGGAGAAGTAGGTAGCCAAGACACCAACCAGGGTACCTACCGGTAAGTGCTTGTCAATTGTGAATCATGATATATGGCCCACCAAAATGAGCACCTTCATCAACGTCACCGACAAGGAATCTTTTCACGGTGGAGCACAAGCACTCGCCATGGTACTCTATCTGACTTCATGGTCCTAGGTGCAACCTGTATCAACAGAGTTCCGCCGGGGAGTAATAATCACTTCTTCACCTTTCTGTTTGCCTGAGGCCTGGTCTGCTGGTTGAAGTTTTCCATGTATTCAGTCTCCACGAGTACTAGGTACATCATAGGTAATTCCACTCCGCACCAACATGATTCCAGAGGCATTCAGGTAAAGATGACGAGGCTAATATTATCCGACATCCTTATTAGGATATTCCGTGGTAGGATTCCTGCTTTTGAGCTAGTGGAATATTTATCCGGGCTGAAATCAATGGAAGCGTCTCCACGTTTTACAGACCAAAACGTGGCTTGACCGTCTAACAGCTGGTTGACGGTGGTTTCCATGGCCGTAGCACATCATTTAATTCACTTACAGTATTGATTTTCACCCTGCATCACGCTTGACGCACCTATGAGCTAGGCTCTCCAGGGAAATATCACCGAGAGGGTGTAGCCCAGAGACAATGCCACTAGCTGATAGTAGGACCAAATTATTCAACGACGGGGCTTCGGATCAACCAACACGTTGTTCTCGGGTTTCGTGCATTCCCCGGGATAACATGAGCTTAATTGATTGACGATAGGAGCCTCGACTAACTCATGCAGGTACCACACAAATTCTCCCATATATCTGTGATTAATTAAGTACTCAAACACCCATTGGGTTTCTCAGAGATGCCAAGGCTAGCCAAGAGAGATGTACGACACAAAGCACCTCGACCTGCGAATACTTATGACGCCATTACTCCAGGGGGTCTCTCTTTCAGGTATACTCTGTACACTTCAATGTGTTTTGCATCCATAGCACACCGTCATGGCCCTGCGCATGCTTGCCTAAACAAATTCTAGAACGATGTCCAGGGTGGTTTGGTAATTGGCAACCGAAATCAAGTTTCAACCCACTGCTAGAGTAGATGAGCCAGCGACTATGGCAAACCAACAATTTGCAAGCTGCTTGTCTTAGGACCAGCTACTGAAAAACTGGTATGTAGTCTGGAATTTCTACTCGATAATTAACCTACAGTGCCAGGATAGCCAGGAGCTATAAACTGACCTCCAAGGTAAACAAAGGGTCTCTACGCAACATATTACATATCTTTCTCATGAGACTTCATTAAGCAAGATATCAGTGGATAGGCATCCTAATTTTGGGGCCACTGTCTGTAGGTGAGCCAACCCCGCAGATCCCGACATTTCCCACAACTCATACGAGGTAGGTTGTATAGAGAAAAAAATTTCTCCTACACTCGACCGTCATCCGGGAGCCCCATCTGTGGACTTGGGACTAACAAACCCTGCCCTCGGAATCTTATTGCTTCTGAATGGACTACCCTTTTGAGTAATCGGGACTTTATAAACCCCAGACTCCAACCAGACTAATCGTTAGTTACGGTCTCAAAATTCGAGAGAAAAAAAGAACTACAAAGCTACCCTTATTGGCACAGATGCACAGGCAGGTTCCTGAAGGAATAAACCGTGATTCCATCGAGAAAAAGTCCGGTGGTTGCTAGCTGAGCGAGCATCCGGACGGGGACGACGGCGTGTCTCTATTCTCCGGGTAGCAGATCCAAAATCGCTAGATGGAGAAATTGTGGGGATGGGGAAGTGCTCGAGCAATTTCTTTCGGCAGACTATTTCCCGGGAAATTTTGGTTGGCCCCCATACTGATGGATCAAATGCGACATACATAACAGAATCCAGCTTATTATTGGAACCGCCTTAAAGAGGTGAGAAATCTAAATGTAACGAACAGCTTTACTTAACAGATCACATCAAAAGTCTAACGTGCACCACTTTACACCAATTTTTTTCCTAAGAGGCAACCACAATACGGTAGACGCACCACATCCCTGCTCACCGAAGGAACTTGGAACGGTGATATAACGGCCCGACAGTTGGCGCGCCACCAGCATTTGTGGAGAATGCCGGTGGAGTGCATTATGACCGGCTTTGTTTACTGTATTTCCACACATGAGAGGACGGCGGGATTAACATGGATAACTGCGATTTGGTTGCGTTAGAAAAGGCAATTGGGAGGAGGCTAGCCTCTGTTGGTAACGATGCTCCTCTCCGCTTGTGCACCAAACTTTACAGTTAAACTCATTTGCAGCAAGAGCTTATCCGGCAGGGTGGGTTAGCTGTCAGGGAGGAGTTCCTGCGCGTGTGGTCCCAGCTGTTATATAAATCCTGCTCTTTCCCACCTGGGGTTCCCTTCACTCTTTCGACATCCTCCGGGGATATTTCCTTACTCAGTGCAACATCGAAATACGTACAACTTCAAGATGCTCGGTATTTACAAGCCGGAGACTGCTGCTGGGTCCTCGGGCCCAGCTATCGCCATTGGTATCTTCGTTGCCTTTGGTGGTATCCTCTTCGGGTATGCTCAGGTTGTACAGAAGTGGTAATTGATCATTAGCTAACGGTGTCGGCAGATACGACACTGGTACAATTAGTGGTATTCTTGCCATGGACTATTGGGTCCAGGAGTTCGCAACCAACAGAGACCATAATGGTCCATACATAACTGCTGCCCAATCTTCCCTCATCGTCTCTATCCTCTCTGCCGGTACCTTCTTTGGAGCCCTGACTGCCGCTCCTTTCGGTGATTTCCTCGGTCGTCGGTGGGGTTTGATCGCTTCTTGCGTTGTTTTCTCTCTTGGTGTTATCTTCCAGACTGCTGCTACTGCTACTGCCCTCTTCGCCCTTGGACGTTTCATTGCTGGATATGGTGTCGGTCTCGTGTCTGCTCTCGGTAAGAATTCCAAATCGTTAAACAATAATTTCCACAATTCCTAATAAATATGAACAGTTCCATTATACCAATCTGAGTCTGCTCCAAAATGGATTCGTGGTACCATCGTCGGTGCCTATCAATTGGCCATCACCATTGGTCTCCTTCTTGCTGCTTGCGCGAACCAGGGTTCACACGCCCGCCAGGATTCTGGATCTTACAGGATCCCAATCGCCATCCAGTTCCTCTGGGCTCTCATTCTCGCCATCGGAATGTTCATCCTTCCTGAGACCCCCCGTTTCTTGATCAAGCAAGGCAAGTATGATGAGGCTGCCCAGTCTATGAGCCGCCTCCGAAAGCTCCCAGTTGACCACCCTGTCTTGCTTGAGGAGTTGAATGAGATCAAGGCAAACCACGAGTATGAGTCTCAAGTGGCTTCTGGTGGCTACATGGACTGCATTCGGGGTGGTATGCTCAAGAGGCTCTTGACAGGTATGGGTCTTCAGGCACTCCAGCAATTGACAGGTATCAACTTCATCTTCTACTACGGAACAAATTTCTTCAAGAGCTCCGGTATCGACAACCCTTTCTTGATTGGTCTCATCACTAGTTTGGTCAACGTCTTCTCCACCCTTCCTGGTCTATATTTGGTTGAGCGCATGGGTCGTCGTAACCTCCTCCTCTTCGGTGCCATCGGTATGTGCGTCTGTCAATTCATCGTCGCCATCGTCGGTATTACCGCTACATCCCTTGTCGCCCACAAGGTCCTCATTGCCTTTGTCTGCTTCTATATCTTCTTCTTTGCCTGCTCTTGGGGACCGGTCGCTTGGGTCGTTACCGGAGAGTTGTTCCCCCTCAAGGTTCGTGCTAAAGCTCTGTCCATCACCACCGCCACCAACTGGCTCCTTAACTTCGCTATCGGTTATGCTACTCCATACATGGTTGATCCCGGACCAGGTAACGCCAACTTGGGTGTGAAGGTATTCTTCATCTGGGGAGGTTGCTGCTTCATTTGTATGGTATTCGTCTACATGTTCATATATGAGACCAAGGGTCTCTCTCTTGAGGAGATTGATGAGCTCTACGACACCGTCAGCCAGGCCTGGAATTCCATGCACTTCAAGCCCACCATTACCTTCCAGCAGAGAGTTCACCACAGTGAGAAGGCTGAAGTTGCTCATGTTTCTAGCGAGGCTTAAACAAAAAAGACAATCAGTGCGTTTTCTTTATGTTCAGAATTTTGTTTTTACTACTGTGGGCTTCATAACCCCGGTCACCTCTTCTGTCTGGATGGATGTATGTCATGAGCAATTGGTTAGCAAAGCAAGAAGCGTATGTGAACTTGGGTATAATGTTCATATTTTTGTTGTATAGCGACATCATGTATTGTATGCTATAGCCGCTAGTCTAAATGGAAGACTAACCCTCACTCAATTCCTGGTTCTACGGAGCTCCTTGCTTTTTCGGTTTGGATTGTAAGTATCGTGACATGAAGCAGTATACAGTAAAGTAACATTAAGGTTCACAACGAGAAAGCCTAAGTCTGTGAGTATTTTATTGTAATTGATTCGGATACATCGCATGAGGTCAGGTGAGTTCCTGCGACTCCGTACTCTAGCTTTACATACTCATACCCTGGTACCGGCAACAAGTGTGCACCTGGCAAGAACTTTTTCCCTGCTTTATCCTAGCTGCCATCGCAGATTGCTGAATGGCTTGCAATTGCTTCTACTATATATGTACCTAGTACTTGGGCA
>Ga0307511_10005592_pt1 | contig 12764 bp, 11 predicted proteins | sample 13_EM_MG_FD_200266 | JGI IMG/M metagenome (GOLD analysis project Ga0307511, IMG submission 200266) | Populus trichocarpa ectomycorrhiza microbial communities from riparian zone in the Pacific Northwest, United States - 13_EM | ecosystem: Host-associated > Plants > Roots > Unclassified | place...
CCTTCCGCTTACGGGGACCGCGATAGAATAAGTGGGTGCACCCCGCTGCCCATTGAATCTTCATCAACCTCCTGACCTTTGCTTCACAGGCGGGTACGACTTGCCGCTTCCGGTGAACAACCTTTATGTGCACCATCCTGAAAAACCCGCCCGGGGAAACTGGCGGAAGGACGGAACCTGCGACACAACCAACCGTACGGAATGGTTCGCCATTCCCCAGTCCTACGCTTTGAGCGGACCGTGTTGTGCTTAGGTCCACAAGACTGGGAACGGCTAAGTGAGTCGATACCTGGGAGTCCTGGCGGGAGACGCAACCAGCCTTGTTGTCGCTACCACCGCCACCGACTCATGACGACCGGTGGTTCCTCGGGAAAAGGTCAATAGGGGTGTGCCCGGCCCCTGAGGAGACTAGAAGAGACTAAAACGTGAGGACTGCATTCCCTGCTATCCGACATCGGACCCCTACCGAGTGGATTTGGTGTGCTCGTGTATCTGGTTATACCAGACCGCTCGCGCTTGGCGGCACCTCGCAACAATCATTATCGGAAACGTGTCTCCCTCGAGTAGGACACGATTTTGCCTCAGAAAAGTACGTTACTGGGTATTCCAAAGAGGGAGGGAGTAGATCTTGGTGCGTCTTCCGGTTGCGTGACTCGTCCTCGCTCATCTAAACTGATTCTGCTTCCTATTGGTCTGGTTTTGAGCTCAAAGAGACTGCTTATGCTGTGAGAACTTTAGATAGCAAGGGTACAGGTGACTTCGATCCATTTTTTGGTCAGTAATAGAACAGCCAGGTGAGATATCTTCCGTCGCCTGGCATCCCGTGGATCTCGTATCCCTGCTGTGTGTGGTCCCCCTCATGCCTTGCCTTTATCGCCCACGCTCGTGAACATCCACTGGCTACGCTTTGGTGCGCCGAACTAATACTCGACGTCCACTGGCATTTACGATATCTTTGGTTGGAATAGCAGAGCCGGTAATCAGTTGGCACGAATAACGCGGGTTTGCATGCAGGTACAACAACAAAGTAACCTGAACGAAACATTAATGACCGAGGTTCTTCTTCCTTCCTTTCCTTGACGCCCCTCCCGCGTGTTTCTGGCCACGCCGGGTAGTACACTCAGGACAGTACCAACCGCCCTCCGGGGGGTCTTTGAGACCAACACACCCCACATGGAACTAGAAAACAAGTTCAATACGACCGCTGGTGGGAACCAGAAAGAACATTACCCATTGGTAGAGGCATTCTTCGTCGTCGCAACCGACCATCTGGGAGCGGCTAATCGTAAGCCAGGGATATTTGTATTGCGAACGGCCAATACCCACCGTTCCATACGAGAGCTTCTGACAGAAACAGTACAAATTCTTGTCTTCCTCGTTGCCGTCGTCTTCTTCACCCTCACCATCTTCGTCGGCTTCCGCAGAAGGCGTTTGCCGACGCGGCATGGGGGATGGCCGAGCGCTCTGGTTATAATCTGAAGCAGCGAGGCGGGTAGAACGCTGAGTTCCAGTTCCAGTATACCCTGTAGAGGGTGCGGGACTACCATAGCCGGTGGAACCGGTCGTGGTACCTCCAGCAGCTCGTCTCCCTGTGTGGGGCGTTGGTACGGGCACAAGAGGGCTGTTGAGGGAATACTTTACTTTTATTTCCAACAACCTGAGCGGGAGCGGGGATCACGGAAACTACAGGTGTTGTCTCCCGGGGTGTTCTCAGGGCCTCCTTAACCTCCTGTATAACGTGGCGCCGTGGGAGGGATACGGTGGGGGCAACTGAAGTAACGGCAACATTGGGATCTTCGCCCTGTTGAAGAAGTACCCGCGATAGGTCATGGTCCAGCCTGGCGCGCGCTCTTGAAATGAGATCTATAATCCTTTGCGCCAAAACGAGCTTCTCATCGGCCAACTGTTCGATCTGCGAGTAGTGTTCCTTGAGGGTCTCGTGAACGGTCGTTTCCTTTGGATTGGGTGGCGCGCCGGGAGTCGATCGACCGGAATGACGGATGTGCCGCGAGATTTCTTTGCCAGCTTCTTGCTGTAGTTCTGAGAGAAGTTGTGAGATAGGTCCGTGGTGAAGGTGGGTTTGTAACGCACCTTGGGACCTGACGTCGATGTGTTGTATTTCGGTCAACAAGAACGAGATCTCACTTGGGAGGTTGTCGAGACCTGAAAACAGCCTGTATCAGTCAGCCTGAGAGGAAGTAGGTTTGAGCCCGAGACGCACTCGAGATGAACTCTGTGGCAATCGCTGCAGCCTCTTCGAAGTTCGGGGCGGCCATGGTCGCTGACTGAGAGAGATACCGGATACGTGACGCGTGACGAGACACTCGCTCACGTCCTCTTCGTGTTCCCATTTCCCGCCCTCAAGATTAACGCAACGGGCTCGGGTTCTCCTTGCCTCCTGGCTTTCCCTATCGCTTAGCAGCACGCACTGAGCTGCCGACGCTCTCCAGTATCCGTCGCTGGTTGAGATGCAAGAAGAGCAAGGTGAGCCGTGGCCCATCCCTCGGCTTCCTGCCTCCCCATGGGCGAGAGAGAGATATTGATTGCCACTCCCACCAGACACATGTCGTATATGTAGTGCCCCAGCCGAACCAGATCAGCCTCTTTTCCACCCTTGCAAGTGCTCCGGAACCATTCGGTATATTCATCAAGATTGGTGTGTTCTCAAATCATCCTTGGCTTCCGCCAACACCCATTCCAGTTACTCACATACGCTGGACACAGTTTGACAACATGGTTGACGCATAGCAAGAAACAACACTGCGATGTTTGCAAACATCCCTACTCGTTTACCAAGGGTTCGTGGCACTCTCCCGCCGCCGATCATTCAAAGCAACGTGCTGATATCCCGGTATTTAGTCTACGCATCTGATATGCCAAAACGACTCCCCATCCTGCTCGTATTTCGCAAGCTCGTCCAGCAGTTTTTCTCCCTTGTGGTGTTCAGCGTCCGCACAATCTTGGTCGCGTGCATCTGGTTGGCTGTGTTACCCTGGATCACCTTGTGGACGTGGAGGGCATACTTCGCTGTGGGAGATGTCGCGTGCGTGTTCCAATAACCCGCTCGTTTTCTACGTTACTGACATACCACAGTGCTTTCTGGATAGCCGATATCCCAAGGCCTCCCGTACCTCACGACAGGGAGGAACCTAGCCCTGTATTCAACGTTACACTCCTCTCAAACCTCAGTGACCCCAACACAAGCCTGATTTCCGTCATAAGTTCTCACCCTGTCTGGAAATCCCTTGCCGCGGACATCTTCCTTGGCCAGATCATCGCCTCGCTAATTGTCCTGACATTCGTTGCAGTGTTTCTTCTACGCGAATGGGTGTCACAGAATGCCCGGCCCGGAGTATTTGAGGATGTTGATGTTCCGCCACATGTTGACGATCCTCCACCCGAACCTAACGTCGACCCGCCACCCGAGCCTCAGGCCGATGGGCCAGCTCCCCCTCCAGTCGTCCTTCCGCCCGAAACCCCACCATCCCCCGTGGATCCCGTTCCCCCTCCTGCGTTCATCCAGGAACCACATCAAAGAAGAGCCATCCACAGACGGGTGGCTCCGAGGAGGGCCCACGTGCCTCGCATCAACGGAAATCTCAACAGGGTAAAGGAGACAGATGACGTCCTGGATGAGCAAGACAATCCCAAACACTCAGTAAGGTTCAGGAGGAGGTTGAGTCATGTAGAGTCGAGCTCGGACTCCTATGAGGAAGATCTGAACCCCGAAACAACTCCTTCCCCCATCTATTCAAGCTCGAATTCGACCTTGAGAGAGGCCCACGAAGAAGCTAAGAGGCGAAGGGAGGCCGCCCCCCTGACTGAAAATTCCTCACTGTCGACCAACCCGGAAGAATCGAAGTTTACCTTCACCGCCACGCTTCCTGCAGAGTCTCGAACATGGAACGAATTATCATCTATGTCATCCCTAGACACGCCTCTCCCTGACCCAAGTATCCGGCCTTCTTCTCCAATTTCGATCCCACCCTCGTCCACGTTTGGTCGTCGAGCTACTCCCAACGACACCGTTCCGCTCCGTCCATTATCCCTCCCATCCACGCCCAAGTTCGACCCCGAGTCTCCTGGTTCGCAAAGCCAAGAATCCTTCTTCCCATCCACCACACCCTCTTCCACACTCCCTACCACGGGCCCACCCCTCCCCTACCCACTCATCCCCCGCCGTCCACCCATGCCATCGTCGACCATCCCATCTCCTCAGGCTATTGCCCTATCTTCGCCCGGGGCTGGCCCATCGAGTGGGAAGAGAAGGTCAGGTAGCGCGCCTGAAAGTCCCAGTCTAACATCATACATTGCGCCGGAGGAGTTGGAGGCCACGTCGACGAGGGTGTTCCAGGACTATTTCGGCCTACCGACGGACGCCGAGGGAGTGCCCAATGGCACCGGGAGCGGGGGTGTGGACCGAGAGACGAGCGACGAGTACGAGGGGAAGAGGGAGCTACCGAGGGACGAATGGGGGGATTACGCGGAAGACGACGACAGCGACACTGACTCCTCGGACCTTGGTGAGGGTACGAGCATTGCTGGACTCTTGGGTCTCGCAGCACGTCAGGCCGAGGCCAATGGTACACTCGAGCGGACTGAACCAATTCCTGAGAAGCGGGAGGGAGCAGACAAAGAATTGGAGGATTTCGACCCAAGGGATTTCCCGACGTATTTCTCGGACGGAACTTTGGACCTCATAGAAGAACACGACCATAACTCCGATAACCCACTCTTCTCGGATTCAGACGATGAAGATGACGACGCACAGGATTTAGGACACCTCGAACACATACTGAGGGATGGGGCGCCTGTCGGGCTGAGGATACGAGAAGTTCGACCTGGGGCCGTCGAAAATTTGGCAGGGGTTGGTGGTATTGGACAACAGAACGGGCCTGTGAACGGCGTCGTGAACCCACCAGGAAACGACCAAGTAGACCCTGCAGCTCCAGCGCAGGAGGCGAACGAGGAAATGGAACCAAATCTGGATGATGATATGGAGGGTGCTATGGAGGCTATCGGGTTGCGGGGACCCGTTTTAACGGTCCTTCAGAACGTAGGTGTCGCTCTTGTTTTTCGGCCATCGGCTTCGACAGCTCACCTGCTTGTTTCAGGCCGCTCTAATGGTCCTAATTCTCGACACTACCATCGGTTTCAGTATCTTGATCCCTTTCACGCTTGGAAAGTCCACGGCTCTCCTCACTGTATGTTTCCGCTGACTCACTTACCACGTGAACTGACTAAGATATTCGTAGCTAAACCCACGGCGGACGATACAGCTTGCCCATTTGCCGATTCGAGCAATCCGATTCGTTACCGATCCTATCGTGGACTTGGTTGGGCTCGTGCTCCAACTCGCATTTTTCGGGCCCCTATTTCGAACCTGTCAGAGACTTGTCGATGCTGGATTCTTCCGCTTTATCTTGGGTGAAGATAGGGTCAGAGATGTTACTGAGGCATTCACGTCGACGGTCGGTCTTTTATCCGTGCTCCACCAAGGCCTCGTTTTGATTTGAACCATTTCAGTACCAACATGGCGTGGATTTCGCCTCGCTTGCCCAGGGTACGTTCGGAGATATCATCTCCGCCTTCGAATCCGGAGGAACAATCGCTTCCCACACGCCATCGAGCTCGCTCTTAGACAAGAGTTTCGACAGCATACTCGGACGGTTCGTTGAACCATATTTTGCGTCTTTCGGTCAGGAGGTCCGCAATACCGCTGAGGGGGTTGGGGACTGGTGGGTTCGCATGAGCTTAGGGCGCGGACCGGTTGAAAAGGCTTTCGCGATCGTTTATGGGTACCTCCTGGTTGGAGTCAGCCTGGCGATTTATATGAACATTCTGACCGTGGGCACGATCAAGACCGCGGAAAAGGCTGTGAGGACTGCTGTTCGTCAACAGTTACTCGTAGTCAAGGTCGTTCCTTTCCCCTTCCCACTCATAACCGTATGAGACTGACGAGCAGTTGGAACAGGTTGCCACTTTTATCATTATCGAGCTGATTGTCTTCCCACTGGGGTGCGGTGTGATACTGGATCTGTGTACGATATGGTTCTTCCCGGAAGTCAGCCTTCGGGCGCGGCTGGTGTTCATGCAGTATGCGCCTTTAACGGCGACGTTCTACCACTGGGTTGTCGGAACGATGTTCATGTTCGTTGTTCCGATACCATCCCCCGGTTACGTGTCACTGACTCCTTGGACAGGTACATGTTTGCTATCCTCCTCGGCGGTTGTCGCCAAATCATGCGGTCTGGGGCGATGTGGTTCATTAAGGACCCTCAAAATCAGAATATGCACCCCATCAGAGATATACTCGAGCGGCCCACCTTTACGCACCTTTACAAACTCCTTCAAAGCGCGATTATGTATGCGCTTGTGGTTGTTTGTGGGGTAGGGAATGTTGCCTTCGTCGTCCAGGTGCTCACTCCATCGCTTTTACCGTTCAGATGGAAACCGAGGTACGGCCATGTGTTTCCAACTCCTAATGTAATGCGACTGATGAGTGAACCCAGGGAACCATTGTCGACCGTCCCGTACGACCTTGTGTTCATGCATCTCATCCTCCCTTACACTATCCACTACTTCCGACCCCGAACAGCCGCTCGACAACTCGGTACCATATTGTGGAAGTCGCTCTCCAGGAGCCTGCGCGTCTCATCGTACATGTTCGGCGAGCGGTACCCGGCCGAGGAGAATGTGCCGAAAGGACTCTTCGACTTCCGATTCAAGAATGCGGTCGAATCTGATAAACAGGAGCAGCGGAGAGAAGGAGGTTGGAGACGAGTTCCTGCTCACGACAATGTTGCGATCGTTCGGAGCATGCGTGCCACGGTCGAGGTCACTGAAGATGGGCAACCCATCAATGAGTTTGAGGCTAGACTGCTCAAGTTGCAAAACGCGGAAGCTGACCGACACAAACGTAACGTCGACGAAGATTACACCGTCGTGTACATTCCACCGAACTTCAAGTACCGGATCGCCGCATTCATTGTGGCCGTCTGGTCGGTGTGTTGTGTGGCCATCGCGACAATGCTCGCCGGACCAATTTTGTTGGGCCGACGGTTCTTCCTGTTGTTCACCACTCGAGAGGTTCATGACGGATACTCGTTCGTTATTGGGTTCCACCTTCTGTGGGGCTGCTGGCTCGTCGCCCAAGCGGTCGAGCGTCTCGATCGCCATCGGCAGCGTAGGGAGAACGGTTCCCGTGCCTGGTGGCCACTTTTCCTCGCCAAACGCAGTTCCTTGTGGCTCGCCCAAGCCTCGTACATGGCCTTCTTCCTGGTTTTCGTCATCCCGACCTTGATAGCATTGGTGATGGAGATGTATGTTTTGATGCCGATCAAGTTCATCTACGACCCCAGGGTTGTGGTGAAAGTGAAGTTGGTGGATATGTGGGTCCTTGGTCTGTTCTATACGAAGATCATCCTCCGGCTTCCTGGATTTGAGGCCCCACGACGCATGAATGAAGGGATCCTAAGGGTAAGTGGGCATTTCTCCCCTAGCTGTTCGCTGGTTGCTGACTTGTACGCAGATTAATCGGAACGGGTGGAGTCGTCCAGACCCGATGACGGCAACAAAGGAAGTCATCGGCCCGGCGGTTGGAGGGCTGCTAGCAATGTTATCCCTCCCGGTGGGAGTGCTGTGGATGTTCAAAACGCTCACCAACGATCAGATTACAGACCGGTCACTCTGTGAGTTTTAATATCCTCTTGATCCTCTCGGCCCACAAACCTTACACGTCTCCTGTAGTCACTAGCATATACCCTGGAATATTCGCGGGTGTTGGCGTGATTCGTGGTATCTGGGGGCTACACAAGGTGTACCTGAAGTGGTCGCAGGCCGTTCGGGACAAGGAGTTCCTCGTGGAGATGCGGTTAAGGAACCTCGAGCCCGAGGGGACTGGGGGGAAGGCGGCGGAGAAAAAGAAGGAGGAGGAGGGGGAGGAAGAGACTGGGGTTCAAGATCTTCCAGCGTTGGATCTGATAGAGAACCAGAGTGATGGGGAGTCGGACAACGAAGGAGAACAGTTTTTGCTGTAGCATACACATACAAGACTAATACTGGTACTACTATGGACACACCTCCTACTGCGGTCTCGGATGGAGACTCGCCTGAATTGTGTGTAGGATAACACATGACAGACCATTCGTATATTAGAAAGTCTGGTGGCATCTCTTAGCATGATTCAGGACTCCAGCGCCTCGAAGACTTCTTTGAAAACATCGTAGTTATTTTTCCCCGTGCGTCCGGCTGGATAAACCGCGAAGATGACTTCCTTGAACCAACCCGTGAACTCTTCATCAAACAGGATTTCCTTCATCTCTTCGGCGACTTGACGCGGTGGACAACCGTACGCTCCGCAGCCCATGGCGCCTACCCACGTATATCAGTCGCGAGCCCTAGGTCCATGTCAAGCGAGGAGCTACGCACCAAGGATCAATACTTGTTTTCCATTGTGCCCCGCCATTCGGTAAGTCAGCTTGATCTTCTCCCTGAGGTCATGAACGACCGAGTCTTTCGCGAATCTCCCGTTCGAAAGTCTGGGGCCCCGAGGAGCGGCGATGGTGAGAACAGCAACGGTTTCCCTCTCATCAACCGAGAGATCGACGCAGTCATGGTCCAGGTCGTCTCTGAAGATCACGACGGATGGGGAGTAAACTCCTGCGTCTGAACCCTGTCCGAGGTTGGGCCAAGGGTAATATTCTTCCTTGAGAGTGATGTACAGAGTGGAAGAGTAACATAGTGCTTCTTCCTGTTATCGGAAACAGAGAATTCAGTTATCGTGATAGTGACCCAGAGGATGACGGTAACAGTATCCTACGTACCTGAGTTTTAGAGAGCGTATCTCTCCATCCACCGGCTCTGTATAAGTCGCTAGCGAGATTCAAGACGGCGACCTTTCCTCTTATCGTAGGATCTATCTGGATATACTTCCTAGCGGTCGTGAACGCATCCAATCTTTCGATCCGAACCGTAAACGGGGGGAATTTTGGACAAGCGTCCTTGGTTAACGGCGGGAGCTGATTGGCATGGAATGTCGAATCTGCGGATGCGCCTGGAGTGGCGGCGATGATTTCTGGCGTGCGAGAGATCGTGTCTTCAGCGATGACCTGGAGTTCGTCCATGGCTCGACGTAGAGGGCGTCGAGGTGGTGGTTTTTGACCTGCTGCTCTGCGGAGGAACCCTAGGATCGAGTTCATTGGTGGGCTGGGCCGCCCTGTCCATGTGGTCTGGGAGTTATCGCTGGTTTAGATTCGCGCCCACTGGGACCTTGTAGGGCGATTGACTAGAGCTCCTGCGCTGGGAGGGTACGCACATGGGACCAGGCGGGTTCGTCGAACGCGGGTCATTCGTCGATGTTGAATGGGCGCTTCGAGCTGAACGACAACCGTTTTTCCCTCCAACCGGAACGTCGCCCCAGCCATGGTGGGGCCTGCCTGTTTGCCGTACTGTGACACCTTGGCGCCCTCACCAACAGTACTCAGCCAAAAGGTGTTCGTATACCACATACAAATGTAAGATCGATAATAAGAATCAGGGAGTGCTTGGGTGGTACACCGAGTAAAAATAAAAAGGAGCGAGCAGCATCACGGTTTCACTGTTTGGAACAGCCTACCGACATCGACGGGGCAGTGAAGCACCCAGAATAGTTCCCACTCTGCTCCCCCCGTGGCATCTCCCTTACCCTTTTCTTCGCCTTCGCCTTCATCCATTGCTTCGTCTTGGTCCTTGCTTACGTCTTCGTTTTCACCGCTTTCTGTCTCCTCAACTTGTATTGGGACCGTTCCACCAAAATACTCGAGGGGGACCGTGATACTCGGGTAGATGTTCTCGGGCGTGACAATCACAAGATACCTGCGGGTGCCGGGGGGCACGCCCAATCCGCCGACCTTCCGCAAACCCTTCAAATTTGTGCCGGGTTTTGCTTTGTTTCGCGTCATCTGGAACATGAAGAGGATGAGTGACCCGCTGGGAGGACGAATAAGGAGCACCGAGTCAACTGCGGCGAAGTTGGAGGATTCGGGACGGTAGTAGTGATTCATCACGAGTCCATCACCTTCAACGAGGGGATACTCCTCTGAACTGGCCAACTGGAATTCTGTCAGGTTACTTCCTGCTTTGGAGGCGGCGTAGTCGTCAAAGATGACGTTCGTCTCCCCACGGCGGGGATGGATGGGGAACAATCGGAGGATTCCTTCCGTCCTGAGAACCTGGTGCATGCGATCTTCAAAGACCCATCCGGCGGGAATGGCTGTGATCGGGGAAGCCAGGAACATATTGTATAACTCCTCCATGAGGTCAAGTCGGCGGGCGAGGTGTTTCTCCCAGACCAGCTCGAACACACGTCGTGAGGCGAATTTCTTCTCGAAGCGGCCGCGATGTCCCTCCTCAGAGTATATGGTAATGATGTAGTGGGAGAGATGAGAGGATCCTGGACTCCGGAAGATATGAGGGAGGTCGTCAGCCCCTATCTCATCGATGTATCGCTGGAGCTCGTCTTCGTAGCCCTCCGGATCGTCGCCATACGTAGCCAATGTTCTGATAGATGCGCCATACTGATGGAACAAATAGGAGAGTTGACGTTCTGAGCAGGTCGTAGCACCGAGGAAAGAGCGACTACAAAAAATGAATGATGTGGACCTCCAAAGGTTAGGTATACGTACACTTGAACAACCTCCAAAATGGACCACGGGTTCATGTAAAATCTTCTTCGCCCAAGTTTGTTGATCCACCCGTCATACTTGGAACGAGGGGAGATCGTACAAACGGCGAAGAAACACGACCCGTATCTGAAGGCGGGGGCGGGTTGCGGGAGGTTCGGGTTTATGTCAATAAGAATCCATATCCGGTGGGAAGCTTTTTTTGCTGGGAAATGTATCGGGAGATATTCCGCAGGGTCGTCGAGGTTTTTGAGCCGTGTGACGCCACCTTCGTGGAAGAGGAGTGCGTAGGAAGTGTTAAACTGGAATGCTGTGGGGAGCTTGAATGCGAGACGGCGCATGAGGAGGTAAAGTAAAAAAACAGATTTCCCTGATCAAACATTAGATTCTGCAAGCAATGGGGGAAGATGGAACATACCGATTCCAGGTTGTCCGCTAACCACAAACGCTTCGGTATTGGGTCTATTGGCTGACAACACAACCGCCTCCTCAGCCTCTTTGTATTCTGATCGTACCAAGATCTTTTGACTTTCCATGTTCCAGGGAGGGGGCACCATCGGGGAGATGGTTGCAACGGAGCACGTATAGGGGATATTGGTCGGAACGAATTCTGGTATGGGGTTTTCTAGATCTCTCTCGACCATTTCATTGTCAACTATGAAGGTGTCCAGGGGTGCCCCCCAAAAGTGGTTTCTGAATAGAATCCAGCGGGCACAAGCATCACCCTTGGGATCAAGGCCAGAAAGCTTGCTGATTGCCGCCTCTTGAACAGCGGTATGGTCGCGGAGATCTTCGAGCGACATGATGGGAGAGGGGAAAGACTGACAAACAAATGCAAGCAAAGTGCTCTTCCTCCATCAGTCGTGGACCCTGCGTGGACCACTACCACTCGTCGTGGATTTTTTGAAAATTTCAGGCGTCGCAGGTTTGTAAGCGGCCACGATCCCGTGCAGTCGTTACAGGTCACCGCCCCCTCTTCCACCGCGACGCGTCGAGTCGCAGACCACTATATTCACTACATCTGGTAATCGTTAGTGTATTACCGTGGTCTGCTTGCTTGAGGAGACTAGCCGTGGACATGCTCGCTTTGATCGCGATCGGCACTTCCCGCGTCCGGCAACTGCTCCGCCATGCTCTCACCGGGTGGGGTTGGTGACGCAACTTCAAACTGCAGTATATTTTATTCACGACAAGCCCTGCCGGGGTTCACCTCGGCACAAAGGAGGAAAGTTTGTTACATACTACGATCGTAATCTGGGCGCACAGAACGACCGTGCCCCAGTTGATATAAGGGGGGGACCCCTAGGATATTCATTATCGTCGACCGGTTCCATCGAAGGCGTGCAAATTAAACCTCGAAACTCATGACATAGACTCAGGTTGTCGCTTCTAAGGAGGTATCCATTCCTCCAAGCGCACGGCCTGGGCAATTTTAGGAGCTACGCACCAAGGATCAACACTTGTTTTCCATTGTGCCCCACCATCCGGTAAGTCAACTTGATCTTCTCCCTGAGGTCATGAACGACCGAGTCTTTCGCGAATATCCCGTTCGAAAGTCTGGGGCCCCGAGGAGCGGCGATAGTGAGAACGGCAACTGTTTCCCTCTCATCGACCGAGAGATCGACGCGATCGTGGTCCAGGTCGTCTCTGAAGATCACGACGGCTGGGGAGTAAACTCCTGCGTCTGAACCCTGTCCGAGGTTAGGCCAATGGTAGTATTCTTCCTCGAGAGTGATGTATAGAGTGGAAGAGTAGCAGGGTGCCTCTTCCTGTTGTCGGAAACGGAGAGTTCACATCAGCAAATCAAGGAAAACCCGGCATACCGTTGTACCCGGCTATCAGAGTTATAATCTAGTATCAGCAATACATTGCCCCCAAGCCACCTTATAACCCGTTATAATGGTATAAATCGATCAACGACTTTCGAAATCCTGATAGACAGTCGTCAGCAATATATTTCCCCTACTTCACAGTGTAAGTGATTACAACGAAGTATACCTTCCTATGACTTCCGCAACCATGACAAGGCCATACATGCGGTTGCGAGTTCTGGGAGAGGGGATATTGCGGTACATGTATCTGTGGTGGTCCAAACCGGTTGTA
>Ga0307511_10005593_pt1 | contig 12763 bp, 7 predicted proteins | sample 13_EM_MG_FD_200266 | JGI IMG/M metagenome (GOLD analysis project Ga0307511, IMG submission 200266) | Populus trichocarpa ectomycorrhiza microbial communities from riparian zone in the Pacific Northwest, United States - 13_EM | ecosystem: Host-associated > Plants > Roots > Unclassified | place...
TCAAAACTATAGTGCCCTGGAATCCAGTGTTTGCAATTTAGACTAACCCGCAGCTAGTTTTCCTCTATAACGCAAGTGAATGCTGGTATCTCTGATTTACTGGGATTTATCCATCCATGGTTATCTTTTCAGGAGGACAGTTTTCCATGACAGATTCAACACACACACACACAAATATCTATTCAACACACACACACACACACACACACACAAATATCCATGATGGACAAGATTTTTTATATAGAAATATACGTATTTCAAGTAAAAAACATCTACTTTCAATCTGATAGATAAGATTTTATTTATAGAAGGGAATTTAAGTTTGATTCTAAATTTGTGAACACAAACCAAACAACCGATGCTCATAATCTTAATTATGGAGGTCAAATATAGGACGATAAAAAAAAACAACGGGGGAGGGGTAAGGCACCTGATGATGATGCCTGTTCCAACTTCCAAAAGAATAAAAATCTAGCATTGCTTTGCCTGTGCAATTTCATTAATTTAACAAGCAGGAAAAAGAAAATTAAAAAAAAAATTGTCGGGTGGTTCCAAACTTCATTGATTGGTCAGCGCTAGAAATATCAAGTCACTAGCAAAAGAAACCTATCGTGCCCATAAATGGAAAAGGAGTGAAAATACTTTTTTATTACAAATGAAAAACAACTATGACAGTGCCAAAATAAATATGAACACGCAAACAAAACTCAAAACGTAAAACACACACACACAAAGATGAAGAAATCAGGAGGGGCAGCAGACAAGAAAAGGGTTCGAAGATCATCAGGGGCCGTGACTAATGCCTCCAGAGATCTGAACTCTGATACCCCTCCTAGGGTTTGTCCTCTCCTTCTCTCTGATCTAGGGTTTTCCTCTGTTTTCTTTTTTAAAAAATAAAGTCATTATCTTTATGTTACGACTCGTGTAATTGAAAACATTATTGCAATTGTAGAATTTTCCTGTGCTTGATTAAAGACGTATGTCAAAAATGTGACCTTCTTTTATACCCATTTGTGTTAAGGAAATCCGAATAACGTGTTCTGTTGTTATGCGGGACCTGAAAGATGCGAACTTTGGTAAGGGTCTGATTTGCATCAAGTTCGATCTTTATGCTTTTTTTCCGTTCCTGGAAACCCATGTCAAGAAACGCAATTTATGGTCTTTAGACTGTCATTTTCGTTAGCAAAACAAATGGAAGTTACATTGTTACTCTTGTGAGAAAACAGCCCAATGTACAAATTCTCAGTTACTGGTAGTGTCTTCCTTGGTATTCACTTGATGATTATAAATTATATCTAGAGAAAAAGGATGCAACTTGCAAGTAATGGTATTTCTGGGATACTCTTAACTGTATATTTTGTTGTTCCTTGATTATTGGTTTTTTTGGTATGAATTCTATATGTTTTTAAACAAACAAATAGGAAGGAATCCGGCATTGGTGTTAGCGATCGTTGTGTGAATTCATAAAAAAAATAATTTTATCAGTAGGAACTTTATCGATTTGAGATGAAATGAACGATGTTTGTATCTTTGTCCATTGTTATACTACTTTTATAGGAATTTCCATGTTGTGCTGTACTCTTATGGTCCTGTGCCTTGTGAGTGTTTAGTGGCTGTCGAGTCCTTGCAAAATTCTGGTCTTGTGTTAAAAGGTGTAGCTTGCTTGTTAAAACTGCCAAGAATTGTTTTAACTAGGAATTTGCTTTTAATGTACGTCAGCCTTATAAATCGTGTGAAAAAGGTTGCATGTATTCTTACTTGTACATTTTTAGTCCATGTAACTAGTAATGGTGGTTTATACTTGTAAGTTATTGCTTGACATTCATCCATATCTGGTGAATGGTTGATGTGGTTAACTTTGGTCTGGTCATTTTTATGCATAATGATGGTTTCAACTTCATTCCTTCTCTAATGTTCACTGACTTGTATGATTGTTTCTCTCTTCAGAAACAAGCTGCAAAAAAGGATGTGTTTCAGTTGTTTGCTGAGAAGGTGAGAGATCACAAGGATTTGGTATCTCGTTGGGCTGTCTTACAGGAGACCCGTGTTGAATATTTTAGAGGAAAGGATTTTGTAAGCTTTCTGAAAAATCATTCAGAGGTTAAAGATATATTAGAGTCAAATAATAATTTAGAGGTTGAAGAAATTGCCAATACTTTATTAAGCAAGAACCTCTTAGTGCGTTGTGATCGTGTGGTGAAAACTGTTCGTCCCGGGAAGAAAAAGTTGTCTACCTGGCCAGCACATTTAGAGATCTTTCCAGTAAGTTGTTTCATTTTGCACTTGGATGTTTAGCACGAACTTAATTGATCTTTCAATCAATTGTCTAAGCTATTGATTTTTTGACTTCACTGTGCAAATTGTTAAGCATCATGCATTTAATATATCCTTGTTTATTATGAAAAGTTAATTTAAACGACTATTTTCTCTGTGATTAGGGTAATTGATTTCTTAGAGATTGGGACTTGTGCATGTTGAGGCTTAGTGGTTAAAAGAATGGATTCTCATGGTCATCTATTACTCTCTTTCACATTTAATAAGTCTGCCATGTCAGTGGTATTTTTCCCCTTGCATTCTTCTAAGAATGGCTGTACTTTGCCCCGATACATACTGTATCCTTTTATCATGTAGGTCAGAATGTTATGTACTTTCAATTGTCAAACTTGACCTTCATATCCTTTTTAATAGTGGGAAAATTTTGAGTTGTTGGGATCAATATGGTGAGTCGCAAGGTTGTTAATGAGAAGAATAGGGAAATTTGTGTTGCATAGAAACATTCACCCTTTAATAATGTCTCTGTCCATGTCAGTTTTGTGCTTTTTGTCTCTTTTTTTTTTGTAGTCAAAGAAATTAAGAGTTTTATTTTGTGTTGCTTCTCAAGCTCGAGTTATTAACATTATGTTGTCCTTTGTAGGATCAAGTATTTTCAGAAAATGATGCCTTTTTTGCATGGGCGTTTGTAAAACGGAGGCCATTATGGCAAACACTTCTCTCACTTTCCTGGCCCGTGTTGACTCTTGCAATTTGCATGTTTCCTGTATACCCACATCGGTGCAAGCTATTAATCCTCTACTCTTGTGCTGGACTTCTTTTGCTTATTCTCTCACTTCTTTCATGTAAGTACTCCAGGGCTCATTTTTTGTTGCTTCATATTTTTTTCTACTGTATAATTCTTCCTGCACCTCAATGCTGCTTATCAAACCCTAGTTTAGAGTTCTAAATCAGTATCATCGCACATGTGGAGCAACATTTGACCAAATTTTTATGATTAAAAATCTAGATTTCTGTTTCAAGCTTATTAATATTTTCATATTTGAAAGTTGGAAACTTCCACTTATGTCGAACTCCAAAAGGTGTTTATTTGTCATTTTGGTTTCTTGGCTTGTTTCTACCTCAAACTTCCTTTGTGAGAGAAATAATTGTTCTGAATGTGTAACTAGAGAAATAATGTAATCAAACCCAGAGAAACTTGCTAGGTAGGGGTGTAAATTCATACATTTACATTCTTATTAATTTGTTCAAGTAATCAGTATCTGGAGTTATTGAAGAGAGAGATCCCTTTGTGTGCTAGTTTCAGGACACATGGGGGTACTCTTATTTTTGCGTTTCAGTAGATACTTTTAGAAATATGGTTTCCTAGTACTCAATGATTATGAAAAACCCATTATCCTAATGTTCTTGTAATTGCTATTTTTTTCTTTCCTTTTTTATTTTTTTGGCAAAAAACAACCTTATAACATTTAGATTTTAGGATTGGTGGAGGATATGATTTCCACAGATGGATTTTTTACCATGTTAACGAATATAACAGCTGATGGTGATGTTACCGAGGCCATCATCTGAGTATTTATTAAGTACATCTTTCTGTTGATTAATCTCCTCTCTTATAGTCTATGCACTGTTTGCCTTTTGTTCTTTCTCTACTCTTTGAAGTTGAAACTTCTGTAGTTATACCTAGCCACAAGGGGCATGCTGTGTTAGTGATGGTCTGAATGGCGTCTTTTTTCGTAAAGCTCCTGTTTTGTGGTATGACCAAATTGTTTTTGTGAGGCATAAAAGGCATCATTACCTTTTGATATCTGAATGTATGGTTTGGATGCTTTTTCTATGAACCTCGGGCTGAGCTTTTGTTTTTTAGTGGAAGTTGGGGCTTCTGTGGTGACTCGGAGATCAGGAGTGTTTTCTCTTGATGTCAGTGTTGCAGATCATTGCAGAACATTCCCTAGCAAAACTCATCATGAAATTTCCATTATTATCAAATTTGCTTCAGTAGTCTTAAATGATGTTCATCCATATCAATCATCTTTTCAAGATCCAGGGTAATTTGGTTGCTCAAGTCAGCTGTGATATGTTTGATTTAATGCTCTTTAACTGGTATGTGAGAAACCACTGGAATGATTCTTTCTCACTGAGCTCTGAGATGAAAGAAAACAATTTCCACCTAAATTTTCTTTACTTGATTTAGCATTCTGGTGCTGCTCTATCTATGAGCAGATCACTCGCTGGTTATAACCTGGTTTCTTCTAAATTTTCTAGAGTCCCAAGTTCTTTGCGTGGTTGGTTTTACATTCTTTATATTAGTCTTATGAGTGCCACATCATGGTTCATATTTTTGCATTATTCTCATTTTTTTTTGTGTAGAATATTGTCATTTTAGTTGACAGTGATAACTATTACTAAATTATTGCTTCAACTGCTTCTAGGGGTCATTGAGGTTATCTGTGTATTTTGCAGTGAGAGCCACAGTATTTGGTGTTCTATACCTCATTCTTGGAAAGCGTGTTTGGTTTTTCCCTAACATCCTTGCTGAAGAAGCTACTCTGGGAGAATTATTCCGTTTCTGGCCGAATAAGGATGAGGAGGAGAGGCCCAAGTGGACAACTAGACTTTTCTATGCATTAGTAGCTGTGCTTGTCATATTACTGCTGAGGCACCATGCCCCTGATGAAGCTGCTAGAGCAAGGTGAGTACACCTGTTGTGAAATTTAGCAGACTGAAAAGGTTGCCTTTCCCACTTTGCACAAAACATGATAACTTAAGGAACCAAGATGATTATGGAAAATTTGAATTATGCTGAACTTATTTTACATGTCTGTTTCACTCGTTTCAAAACTGAGACCCAGAGTCAATGTCTTTTTTGAACTATACAGTTACCCTCTTGCTTTTGTGGGTGTAATGCATGTGATTCTTTTGTGGTTGTAATATGATTTCACTTAGTGTCCTCAATCAGGAACTTTTTTATAGCATTCACATAAAAAATTGCCACGATGAACCCCTCTTAAATCTTTATTTATATGCTCGAGTCTAAAGTGCAATTTTTGCCCTGCAGGTATCAGAAGCGGATGTCCAACATAATTGATGAAGTTCTTGAGTGGTCTCCAAGTTTGGCGCTGTCTGGAATGATGGAGAAGCAGCCAACTGTGGTCAATACCACGGAACCCAGCAATTTCACAGATTCCGGTAAAACAGACTCGGAGAAGGAACCTCCAGCAGATGATGAAGGTGGAGAAACCATCTTAGAACAACATGAGGATGAGGAAACAGAGAACATAGAGGACACTGATCAACATCAGCATCAGCATCAAGATCATATATGACAGCAGATCGTGTCATACCAAAGCAGAAGACAGATACACTACCTTCTTTGGGTTTCATCTTAAATTTTGAGTGTAAAACTGTGTAATCAAACAGCGAAATAAAGCAGTTTTTAATTTGTGCCATCATTAATAGTGAGAGAATAGATTATAATACTGAGTTTAGGGAATTTATGTAATGTAATGAAGAGCCATTTAACTATATTTATCGTATTGGCTATATGCTTTTATACATTCTCCAAAGGTGCAGCCCTTTTTTTCAGACATGTTACGTTAAACTCGTGCCATTTCGAAGATTTTTTTTCTGTATTTTGATCTTCGTATTGGGATGGTCGTTAAGGCCTAAGGGGACTCTGCATTGGATTTACTATCCTTCTTTTTTCACCTCCCAATGGTTGAGTACGCAAGTGGTGTTTTTACCCCCACTTATCGCCCTTCAATACCTCTTTTAACTTCCAGCACTATCATCATAGTTCATCCGAGTCTGTGCTAACCTCCCTCTCTCTCTCTCTGCATTCATTGCTGGGCTCCCTTTTGCATTTCCCAAAGACGAAGACGGATTAATCTATCTGCACAGAATTAACAGGTGGTCATTTATGACGTGTAAATAAATACCATGCCAACCGAATACTTCCTCTCCAAGACGAAGGGATCTCTTGTGTTAGTTCATGCTTTTGGGCCCAGACAGGGACTTCAACTGACTATCCCTAAAGGAGGTTTAGACCTCTGATTGTGGTTGTACAAGTTACGCGCATTGTAAAATCAAACCAGTGCCACATCGAATTGCAAGTGAAAAGAAATCGTCAAACAAGACAGTCTATACGTTAAACAAGAGTGCTGATAGGCTAAAATCTAACCAGAGACTACTTCTACTTGAGTTTCCTTGACAGTTCTATGTACACAGGAAAAAGGAGAGGGGGAGAGAGAGAGAGAGAGAGAGAGAATAATGATGCACGCGAAGCGTTGGCAGACAAAAGAAGCCAACCACGGATTCATCATCTCCTTCACTCTGTTCAAGCCACAAGCAAGAAAAAGAAAAAGCCAAGAATGATTTGCCGCCTGGCAATATATATTGCCAAGTGCGTGGTTGCCTGATAAGAGAGAGGATTCAAGTTTCGCTACTTGCGTGAATTGGACCCTCCACCTTGGCATCCACTTAACATGCTGGGTTCACTGTGGGCCAAAAAACCTTCGTTTGGCCTGGTTCCCCAGTTGCTGGCCTGGACAGTCTTCGTCCTCATTTTCACCTGAACGGTCTCCATCCTCATTGTCACCCAGGTAAGAGCCATATGCAGAGGATTGCAAGCCACTGTGTTTTTGATAGTGGCCACCTCTATTTACATAGTCATGAGCTTCAAAAGTGTCATGCACTTGGGACTCTCTTGCTTCCTTTTGACCTTCAGAGGAATTCCAAGTTTCAACAGAGTCAGAGGGCAAGAGTTCAGAACCTGATGAACTCCGTGACTGAGATGCATGGACCGGACCAGAACCATTGAGCTTGCCTTCAGATGTGTTCTTTGAAGCATCATCACCAGTTTTCTTCGCAAAACGTCCTCCAGAACTCCTTTCCCTTCTCATAGCATGCCGGTGCCGAGATTCATGAAGATATGGCTGAAGAATATAAGAGGGAGAGGGAGAGGGAGAATATCACTAGTTTGACAACATGTTAAATATTTCAGACAAGGCAGGAGCTAGCAACTATCTCAATCTATCACCCATAAAACATTTATAAAACATTGTGCCAGGATTTCCATGGGGGATTATGTACTAAAAAAGGAGAAAAATCTCATCCACCTAGAAAGAAGTACCCTTGCATGGTCATTACCGATTTAAGGAGACTAAGTGCAACAAATTAGATTTTTACAGTTCTTGGTCAACTGTAAAAGAACTCGAAGCCTCCTCAGAACAATTCTTAAGAACTACAATGATCGGTGGAATATAATCATGGTGCCTAACTTGACATTACTAAAGTGAGAGGTTTAACATGGAACTTGTTAACTAAATGATACAAACTGCAAGCTTAATAATTACATTGAAGCGATAAACAAGAGGAAGTTAATTAGTACATCTGGCATTATGTGTGCAATAAAAAATATTAGCATATCATCTAACAGCAAAAGACAATCAGAGGAAAGAAATGAGACAGAATATCCCAACTTGGCTGTTTGAATTTACCTTTCTAGCTTTTATCAGCTTCTTGTCAACCTCTGCTTTTGCACGTTGTTCTCTTCGCCTAATAATCCCTGGGTATTGTTTGGCATTTACAAAAACAGGATCCTGAGCCACCTCAAGGGGCAAAAGCATTCTGGCATGTGGCATTCCAACAAATTGCGGATAACCCTGACCATTGAATGATTATATCTATTCCATTAAAAGTCTATAACATTCCATGTTTTGAACACACGAAACAAATTAATTAAGCAAATACACACACACACACACACACACACAGAACTCTGATTTCTGTTTGCAGCAAGTGATGAGCATATTGGTAAATATCCCAACAGATTGCTAGTGAATCTGACTTCCTCCTTACTTACTGCATGCAGATAATAAGCATGTCATAATTACAGTTTATTAAGGTCTCACTCCTGTAATTATCTAGAATCAGGTGACAAGTTTGCTTCTTCTTTTTTTCCTTTTCTTTGTTAGAACATCAAACGTGTGCCACTAACAAAATTTTGTCAATTGGGCAAAAATGTCAATACATCCTCACATACTTCCCCAACCAAGAAAGAAAGTACATTTACAACTTCCCAGAGAAAAGCAGTCCCAGTGGAATAAGTTATCCTTCCATGAGTTTCATGAATTGGAGGTCTGCAAAAGCATCCCTTTTTCTTTTAAATAATGGTAAAAGACAGACCACTGGAATAGGTCTAGACATGTTGAAGTATTCCCCGTTCGTTAATTTGTTGACAAAATGAAAAATAAAATAGGACAGGACAGGACATGACAGGCCACAGCCTCCGAATTAAACGAGCTAAAATTTAAGAGACATTGGAAAAAATGAGTGCATTGCTAAACTTGACCCTTTGAACTCTCGAGAACATGCAAAGTGCACCATGAAAGAATCTTTTGGCTTTCATTTTTTGCATTTCCCACACAAATAGAACTCGCATCTCTCCTTTTCAACTAAATAATTCAAGAGTTAGAAATAAAAACTTATTTTTCTGACCAGGACATGGTTACTCTAGAACAATCCAATAGACCATATCTTCCAAAACCCACAGAATGGAGATACCAAACTTTAATTTAGCTAAATGAATTCAGAATTCTTTCACCAATGGAAAGTTTAAGGTGTAAGATCTCTTGGTGATTTTGACTTGCGAAAAAAAACTACCATTTTTCCAAGGACCTATGAATTTTGTCTTGGGAGTAATGAATAAACAGAGAATATCACATATAAATCCACAGGTAATTCCTCGAAGTATCAATATATGACTGCAAGAATACGGGAAGGAAGTGTTAAGCTTACATACCAAAGGCTGATGTCCATAAGCCATCATTCCACTATAATAAGCATCCTGGTATGGGTTTGATGCACATGCCTGCAGAAGAAATGCCAGAAAATAGAAATCTCTTCCAATGGCATGTTAAGATGGATTCTATAAATATATAGTGTCTACGGTCTACATATGAATCAATCAGCACAACAAGCTTGGAAGACAAGATATTTTGTGGATGGAAGGAATGAGAACTTACAATAGAGTGACTAACAAGCTCAAACTGTGGAGATTGTGAGAGGCCATTGTGCATTGTAGTCATACTAGAGACAAGACCCTGAAGATTTTGCAAATGTCCATGATTCCCTAATAAGCATTAATGGAAAAAAAAAATGCCTAATTAGCACTGAACCAGTATGCTGTGTCTTTCCTTGTGAACAAGGAGCTGTGCATTGACAGAACAAGGCCAAATGGATACATTTGCGCTCACAAAGAAGTATTACTCTTCATCCAAAATGTGATACACGGGGCCTATGCTACATATGTTTAAGTCAAATTTAGCATCGATAGAAATTAGATAGCACCTATATAGTTGATTTACAGACATGGAGAACAGCTGGTTTTCATCTACCATGTTGAAAGAAGCACAATTTAAAAAAAAATGATGTCAAAATTTGTAAATCTAAAGTGATAAAAGCTAGCCACAGAGGCATGGAAAAAAAAATGAGTTGAGAAATGTCAGAACGAAGCAATTACTAAAACATTAAGCATAGAGTTTATGCAATAGCAAATAGTCCTAATGCACTTTGTGCAAGAAAGTAGTTAGCAGCACCTAATTGGGATGATGCAGTGGCTTGGGAATCTTTGGTAGCATCAGCATCCTCCTCATTCAGTCTACCACTCGACAGAGACTGATCATCATTTGATTCAGAACCATTATGTCCTTCTGAGTTGGATGCATTTCCACCGGTCATGGCAGGAGGCATGGAGCTATAACCTATATTGCGCCACCAAGGTTCAGAGTGAACTGTATATTCTTGAATGTCACTCGGATCGGGTTCTGGCACATTAGTTTTTTCAGGCTTTGACTGCATACCTTCAAAAGGTTATTTTATTAGTTCTCGCTTTCCTAACCAGGCACAGGAAGAATGTAATGGTAGCAGGTGAGATTCATAGAGTAAACGTGCTACGTGAAACAAAACTTGAAAAAAAAAAGGCATATTACAAGCAGATATGACAGAGATCCTCAAGAAGAGAAGAGTGGAGGATAGATACTTTGCAGATGGTCATTCTACGCGGTAAAACATTCACTGTCTACCTAAAAGCACGAATAGAGAAAAATAAAGAAGAAATTTTCCTTGCCTTAAAAAAGAAGCCATAAAATATCAGACTCTATTTCAATACTAAACTTCTGGATGAAGCAGGACCAATAACATAGACATGAAGAGCTTTCGTCATCAAACTCAAAACACAGAATGATCTGGCAGATTTACTTCATGCTCAAGCCACAAATTAATATTATTAATTAAAGATTCACCCGTCAAAAGTGATAAAACCACAGCACCACGAGGGAAAAAACAATAGACTGATAAGGTGGTGGATTTATTAGTTGGTATTTCAATATATCAATTGAGTTAAACACATTTTCCATACACTTAATAAAAAATGTTTAAATACTGATAAAACCAAGTTTCTTCCCTCTCATCAAAAATCAATTAGCTTAATCAAAACCTCTACCTGGCCAAAAAGTGTTTCAATATTAACCTAAAAAGTGTACAAACTTTTAGTTCTAGTACATTTCTCAAGGATAATAACCCGCACCGGTATCTATCTCAATTTCTCTGCCGTTGAACCAAGAACCCCAAACTTTCTTAGCAACCAAACAAGAAGAAACCCGGATAAAGATTTTCCTAAAAAAAACAAATCAAGCAAATGGAATTCAAGAGAGAAAATCAGTTAAATTCGAGAAACGAACCGTGCAACTAACTAACTGTACAATTAATAAAAAAAAAAAAGTCTAAAATAAGCAAGTGATAAAGATACTCACCGGTGTAGAGAGAGATAAAACAGAACCCTAGATTTTGGGGGTTTTAATATACTCGGGATAGAGGGAGAAATAGAGTCTATTGCTGTTGCAGCAGAAGTGGTATATAACTATACTTCTTCTAGAAGAATAAAACTCAAAGAAGGGAGAAGGGGGTTTTTTTCTCTTTATTTCTTTTTTTTTCCCCCAACTCTCTGTTTTTTTTTTTTCAAGAGACGATAGCTCAGCTGGCCCTGGATGGGTCATGATATGCTCACCCTGCTTCTTTCCACGTTGCCTCTTTTTCTGGGACACCTGCCCCGACCTTTCTCCTGCCAACTTCTTTCTCCGTTTTTTCAGTTTTTTTGTCTCTTTCTTCTTCCCATGAACTCTCTTTTTTTATGAATTTGTTTTTTATATGCAATCATTTTTTTATTTTTTTATTTTTTTGGTCATGCTCGTTTTCTGTTTTCAGGTAGACTTTTGTACGTGGTTAATGGTGGCTAGGTATTGCCACTAGTCCTGGAATGGGTGTTAGATATAAATTATTTTGAACGGAGAAAAAAAATGTAACGCAATTAGGTTTTTTTTAAAAAAATAATGCTCGTTTTTGTTTTCAAGTGGATTTTTTTTGTGCTAGGTGTGTACTTGTGTTTTATATAAAAAGTGATGTTCATTTGTCAGATGTAATTTTAAAAAATAAAAAAACTCACAACTTGAATTAGATAGCCAATCAAGTTAGATAGGTTGATTTTATTTTAATTAGTTAATACAAAATGATAAAAAAATAATCAAAATAATCAAATTTTTTTTTCAAAATAAAACAAATAATATAGTTCAATTCTCAACTCATTACATACGAAACAATGTAATTGAGTAAAAAAAACATCAACTTAAGTTAACATGACAGATCTATAACTCGGGTAATGAGGGGTTAGCCAACCATGTTATCTCACCAAACTCATGATCGAGGTTATGCGATTGGGATAACCTGATATAAAAGAAAACCAAGAAAATCATAAAGCCTTTAAAAAAAAAAACAATGTCAAATGGTGAAAGCATATAAAAATAAGTAAAAAATAATAATAATGTCAACCCGCGTTAATTTTTTTAAACTCGTTACTCGGGTCATTAGACTAGAAGCATTGTATTTGGAAAAAACACGGAGTCCAATTACCAACCAATTGAATGTTCGGGGATGAAATTGAAAATAAAATTTTAATTACACAAAGAATCCAAAATAAAAAAATATACAGCAATGAAAGGAATGAGAATCAAAATTGACATACAAAATAAATGTTATTTTTTATTGAAAGTTCAATTCAAAAAGAAAAATCAATTTAAAAAAAATAAAAAAAAATAAGGATAAACATTGAAATAGAAAAATAAAACCATTTTTTTTATATTATAGAGTGAAATTGAAAAGAAGAATAAATTTAACAGAAGAACCTAGAAAACAATCAAAAGAATAAGGATTAAATTGAAAAAACAAATACATCACGAATTGGGACCGAAGGATGCAATTGAAAACAACTCAAAATTTTACAAAAATAATCAGGAGAAAAAAATTAGAAAATCAATAAAATAAGGACCAAAGTGGAAATCCTTATAAATTAGAAGATAACTATAAAAATTTGCATGGCTAGCGCAAGTTTTGGGGGAGGAGATAGAAAAGGAGGGAAAGAAAGTGTAGCCAACAGTGA
>Ga0307511_10005594_pt1 | contig 12759 bp, 7 predicted proteins | sample 13_EM_MG_FD_200266 | JGI IMG/M metagenome (GOLD analysis project Ga0307511, IMG submission 200266) | Populus trichocarpa ectomycorrhiza microbial communities from riparian zone in the Pacific Northwest, United States - 13_EM | ecosystem: Host-associated > Plants > Roots > Unclassified | place...
CGCTCACTAGTGCGATTGGTGAATGGGCCGTCCCAACCAGCAATAGCGTCCCATTGACCAATGGGCCGGCCCATTGCTGACTGGGCCGCATTGCTGAATGGGTCAGAACATATGTGCATACGAGCTTGCGAGTGTTTGTGTATAATAGGGGCTGAGATTCTTCTAATTCAATTATATACTGTACGTACGTAGAATCAATGGCGTCATGTACTTTACCTTACCGTTTTATATCCTTTCATAAGTATTTCCGGCTTGTTGGTACCTAAAGACCTTCCGGGATACGTAGCTGGATAATGGTTGAACGCAGTGAGTTCATGATTCATTAGGCTTGTCGGCTGCGGACTTGAATTCAAGTTATAGCTTGCTCTGCGTTCTTCTATGTATACGAGATTTCGTTCAGGAGTACTAGTACACAGGGAATGTAGTATTGACGACGATAGTACTAGGTCAGGTCATGTTGATCAAGCCCAGTGGAAGCAGAGTAATGGTCAGCCCGTGATACTATATCATACAGGCTATGGGATAATTGTCGTGCATGTCGAACATATTTTCACAGCTTATGGTGGGCCAGCGACCAGCACACCCAAATGGTTGAAATAGGGTCTTGGTAATGTCTTTATTCTATTAATATAGCAGTAAAGGACGCTTTAAGGGTCCCCATGCCCCTGCAAGGGATGGTACTGAGAAGCCATTGCGTCGCTTGAAACCGGCCGGAATTCCAGCGAACTCGTCATGCCCCCCCCTATCGGGGCCGCATACGAGTAGTGAATATATATAAAAAACAAATAAATAAATAAATAAAACAGAGAAGCCATTCCGACATCTATGGAACCTAATCTGCCTATGGTACAATGCGGTTACCCTCACATCCCGTTAGCATCAACAGAATGTGCAATACCCCCACTTGCAGTATGATTTCCCCCCTCTCTACCCCGAATATCCCACTAATGGGCTATGCCCCAGGAGGGCTCAGCCCAGCATCTATATCCATGTCAAATTAATGTTGAAGCAAGAGAGCGAGTGCAAAATAGCAAAATGGGAGATATGTAAGGCTCAAAATTTTTGATATATTCAAGATGAGCTGTCGACCTATCCTGATGATAAGTTGTAAGTCCCTAGCATCCTCCGACGCAGTGTCCCGCTGCATATCCCGTACAATTCTACAACTTCTAGGTACAATAGGTACATCTGGTAATCGTTGTTCCGTCTACTCTGTCATTCGTAAGGAGAGGTATTGCCTGAGGTTTGGTGATTCGAGCTTATATATATATGGTAGCTGGCTTTGGGGCGGCTGAATCTGGAAGTCACTGAAATTAAGTGACTTCAAAGCCGTGTATTGAGTCACCATACGGTCAGTACCGCTGTAGCTACAGGCTTCTGAGGTTTTTAGTTTATACGCACGCACACACAATGATCAGCAAAGGGCGAGAAGCTACCCATGAGAAGCGGATAGAGGTGTACACCTTGCGATATACGGTAGGCTGGAGCTATTAACAGATTGCAATCTAGAGGCCAGGTCTTATCCTGGGGCTGAAGTTAGCACTATGGCGAAGAAAAATCAGCATTCAATCCGACTCTCCCTCCACTGTAGCCACTCATATCGCTTATATAGACTGTACATATGTACAGCAATTGGCCTACCTAATGCACGCTGCATGCACCGCAATAATTTATTGCTGTACCGAGTACTCCTTGGCGCGGGGGGGACGAGGCTGCGTCTCACGTTTACAGTACTTAGTAGTAAACCCTATGCCACTTTGATAACATAATATAAAGCGACCGCAAAATTACTTTAAGCTTCCGAAATCGTACAGTTAACCCCCAGGTCGAGATTACCTCCAGATGCTCGATCCACTCTCAATACTCGCTGCAGTCGTTGGCCTGGTCGCAACCTCCGCCAAAATCACAAGTACTGCTAAACAGCTCTACAACTCCCGAAAAGATGCACCTACCTCTATCCGTCGCATTAGTGAAGAGATGGACCAGCTGCATCTTATATTTGGTCGGGTGCAAATGCTGCTTGAAGGCTATACACAGAAAAAACCCAGCAGAAGCCGGTTGACCATGCTTCCACTGCATCATCTGATGACAATTTTGAGCGGCTGCGTCTTAGCCCATTCAAGTCTGGATAAGAAGCTCAGTGAGGTTGCTGGGTCTGGATCTCTCGATAATGCCGGAGGGCAAAATAGCGCTACCACAAGGCCTATGGGTTTAGGGGCACGAGTGCGGTGGGCTCTTTGGAAAGAGGCGGAAGCGGAGGCAATTCTGGTGGAACTCGAACGGTATAAATCAAGTCTGCACATGATGTTGACGATTATTCAATGGTAAGCTTCGGATTCATGGTGCAAAACTCTTAACCCCTGCGCTGAACCTATCTTTTGGTTCCTTCTTACCGACGGCGTTCACAGAAGTAATTTAACAGGAGAAATTTCTAGCAATTCTATGGATGAGGCTTCACAGCAGCTTGCCAACCTACATGAACAAATTGAAAGGATATCGGAGAAAATCTCAGAGTCACACAACGATGTAGCGGTACAGCTCCGTGAGCTTATCAGCCGGCGTCATTATGCAGATGGCACTAGTAGTGTTTCAATCACTCATCAAACGACTAGTACTGAATGCTCGTTACCCGCCTCGCTGTCCAATGCCCCCAGCATCATTGTGGGTTTCAATAATATGGATGGTGCCACCAGAACCACATCCTCGTCTTCATCCTTGTCCATACGCTCGGTCAGGTCCCTAATCCCATCATGGGGTGGGGAGCTCAAGAATTCCAGACCATATAAACGGCTCTGGCGCCCTGAAATTGACTTGAGCTCTGGTTCAGTTTTCTCCAAAGACAGTCGTGCTACCAAAGGAGACACTTGGTCAATGCTGTCTGATATGAGCTTGGGAGATCTATCTATCTCGGTAATCTCGGTGCTTGAGCTTCCTATTTCTCTGTCGGATTTGTATGATCCAATCCCATACCAGCAATCGACTAGGCGCAAACAAACCCGCAACTGGAATTCCCACGGAAAGTTGCATAGCGCAATACATGGGGCCAATATATTTATATTCCGAACATTGCTCAATTTGGGTGCGGACCCCAATGAGACAGACGCCAATGGTGCATTACTGGCTCATGCGGTCAGGAAGCCTGAGGGGCTTGTGTTTTGTAGGCTGTTGTTAGATAGAGGTGCGCAGGTGGACACGAGGGACTCGAGTAGCAGAACGCCACTGTCGCATGCTGCCCAGGGCGGCCGTACACACATATGCGAGTTATTGTTGAATCGAGGCGCCATCGTTGACGCTGCTGACTCCGGCGGACGCACGCCACTGTCACATTGTGCTGGGCTCGGAAACGACTTTGTCTGCAAGCTGCTGTTGGATCGAGGTGCGAAAGTTGACACAATGGACTCCACCGGACGCACTCCACTGTCGCATTGCGCTGGACTCGGAAGCTACTTTATCTGCATGCTGTTGTTGGATCGGGGTGCGCAAGTTGACACAAGGGACTCTAATGGCCGCACGCCACTGTTTCACTCTGCGCGGCACGGTTGTGATGACATATGCAAGCTATTGTTGAACCGAGGTGCCGCTGTTGATGCTACTGACGCCAACGGACGCACCCCACTGTCATATTGTGGTGGACTCGGAAGCGCCTCTGTCTGCAAGCTGTTGCTGGATCGAGGTGCACAAGTTGACACGAGGGACTTAAGTGGTAGTACCCCGCTGTCGTATTGTGCCCAACTAGCAAACGACTTTGTATGCAAGCTGTTGTTAGACCGAGGTGCCCAGGTTGACACGAGGGACTCCAGCGGTCGCACGCCGCTGTCGCATTGTGCTGGGCTCAGAAACGACTCGCTAGATCGAGGTGCGCAAGTTGACACGAGGGGCTCTAGTGGCAGCACACCACCGTCGCATGCTTCCCGGGACGGCCGTGCATACATATGCGAGCAATTGTTGAATCGAGGGGCCGCCGTTGACGCTGCTGACTCCAGAGGGCGTACGCCGTTGTCACATTGTGCTGAAATCGGAAACTATCCTGCCTGCAAGCTGTTGTTAGAACGAGGTGCTCAAGTGAACACGAGGGACTCCAGTTGCAGCACGCCACTGTTGCATTCGGCGCAGCAGCACTGCTGCGATATCATATACAAGTTATTGCTAAATCGAGGTGCCGCCTTTGACGCTGCTGACTCTAGCGGACGCACACCACTATCACATTGTGTTGGGCGCGGAAGCGTCTCTGCCTGTCAGCTGTTGCTAGATCGAGGTGCGCAGGTTGACACGAGGGACTTAAGTGGCAGAACACCGCTGTCGTATAGTACCGAGCTCAATAGATATCCGGGTCATTACCTCTGCAAGCTGTTGCTGGACACAGGTGCAAAGGTTGACCTTGCTGATTATAAAGGTCGCACACCTTTGTCGTATGCTGCTGAACGAGGGAATCTTGCCATCTCGGGGCATTTGTTGCACAGAGGTGCCAATGTTGGCGCGCGTGACTTCAACGACCATACGCCACTGTGGTATGCACAGATGTGGGGCGAGGCTGCTGGGGCAAATGACATGTTTAACCTGCTGCTGAGCGCGGGGGTCCGGAACCGACAGGCTTCGCTGGAACGTACGATAATTGGCCATAAAGTGGTATACCGGTAGCAGTGGGTGCTTTTATTATTATTATTAAGAGGTATAGCGGGTGTGATGGGCAATTGCAATTTCGCCGGCTATTTTGGGGGGGTTACCATCGATTTATTAGTCGTCTTGTACATACAACATAGATACTGCCTTATTCATCAATCCAAAAATTAGCAGGCTTCATCTCGTTTTTGACCTACCGTCCAGCATTAAGCTTAATTATGTAATAAGTACTGTCAATAGCAGGCGGTAATTTGTTACTTGTTTCCTCATTGCAATTCCGTATATTATCTGGTTGTAGCCTGCTTATATATGTTCTGGGCCGCCCGCGGGCAATTAATATAATTACTCCATTTGGTAAATGTCAATCGAACAAAACATTCCGCTACACTCAAAACTCCCTACGAAATTATTTTTGACCGACCCTATCCACATCATGTACCCTTCCTTTAAGTCAGAGGGAGACGGCAGGCATAGAATAAGAGGAGAATCCCAGGAAAATTGCCTCAGGTTCTTTGAATGAAGAACATGAGGCTGATGTCGGTAACAACTCATCATCTTCATCTCTTATGAGGTATGGAATGGAGAGAAGGATGATGAGTTCATTGCTATTATAGAAACCTACAATGTTTCCTATGCAATAGGCATTTGAAATTAATTTCTTATCCACGGGGGGCTGAATCCACCAAGATTCATATGCATGAGGGCCTTATGGCTCGGCAATCAGGTCTGGTCACCTTATGCTGAATATTAATGCGCTGTATAAAATTCAGTGAAGTTTAGAACAATGATAATATCTTTCTGTCTACATCTTATGGCACGGTTTCTTTTTGCATTAGAAAAAAACCCACTGTTTCCTGCTTATAGGATCCAGATGAGGCGCAAGGCACTACATCCTTAATCGCAGGTGCTTTCTTGTATGCGTATTTCTACGGTACCTTCAATTCCACAATTTCAAACCACATCGAAGCAGATTCTAGACTTATGCAACGTTTAGCTGCTGTTTTACAGTATTGTATGTTGGAATAAAGGTAATACGCCGACGTACATTATTGGAAATATGGCGGCATTGGAATGAATAGGATGGCAATTGATAAGAAGGATATCACAGTTTCTTATTTTTCGAGTTATTGAGGGACTGGACGGATAAGGACTTTCTTCTGTTATATAGATGAGCGAGTGGTATATAAGAGAGCGGATTTTCTTACTTCCTGTTGTATCATCAAGCAAACGGCTTCCCCTATAGTATACGAATATATTCTCTATTATCTCGCGAACGAGACAAGCGCTGTAGAATGATTTCTATATCGTTAGACAGGTCAAATAGCAAAACGCTTTAAGAGATGTTATATTTTTGAAGGTGTGATTTTTTTTAGATTTTTTTTAAATACTCAGATACTCATGCACCCCCGATGGGGGGCATGATGAGCTAGTTGGAAACCCGACTGGAGGGGGAAGACATCAAAAACCACGGCCTGAACTCCATAAATTGTTAACCAAGTCTGGCATATTTAACCTTTATCCAACTAAAGGCCCTCTCACCAGCTACCGACCTTATGGGCCTGGAGAATGACATTCCAGATACTCCGACTGCTAGGCAAACCAAACCACATACTCCGCAAACCACAATTACATTAGCCAATGCTGCTTACCAGGCATCTACAACTACTTGTGTTTCTGCCAATGCTTTAAGAATGATCAATTTATTGAATGCGAAAGGGTCAACGGGTCATGACGGTGGTAACCTCTTAGTTCTAGCTGAATGAACACAAATTGGACTGTTAGAGAAGAAATCGATTTGGAGATATATGGATCTATTGCAGAGAGTTAGGTATACCTTTATTGATTCTTTTTTTTATTTTGTAAATCAGTACTCGTAAAGCTTTATCAATTCCTCACATCATCCCAATACCTGTTGGAGTGGGGCATAAGCGTAACCAACCTAAGAGCGCACGTGAGTGGAGCATAAGCATAACCCACCACTGACTTCTGACAGGACGTAACGTACTTGAAGTATGCAAGGGTAGCGGCATATACGCCAGCAAAAGTCCCGAGTAGAGCTCAGTATCAGTTAGTTATTAGCTAGCAAACGAATACGAAACCTCCCGCCTCAAAGCATGGTCCTAGAGCTGCATCGTGTAGCATCGTAACCTTACAGCTTGCTTATTGAGTAAGGAATCCTTCTACCCGTTGAACGCCTATCTCATATGCTACAGGCGTACCGTTTGATGTAAAACAGTCTCCTTCCAGTAGATATTGTTGATATCGTAAGAAAAGGTGATGGGATGAAACTTAACATAGGATGAACAGGATTCCCAATGGTTTTCTCCCTTTTTTTTCAACAAAAACACAACAAAAAAACCCGTGCGGTCCCCACCCGGTATTCCGGGCTTCACAAACTTGAATTGAATTAGTATCTTTTACAGATACCTAGCGCCTTCTGAGCTTAAGAAGGCAAAGTACCGCCGCATACCGACATATTGAGCAAACACAACAAAGCAACCTCATCAGAGACAGTATGTTTGATGTAGGTAGTAAACTTACGGTATCTCAAAAGTGAATTCTGCAATACGAGATCAATTCCGCAACAAGGTTCATTCATTTATTATTATGCTTAAGTCTATTCATATCTTGTGTTCACGGGAGCACCACCAAGACGGGTTCGAACACTCCTACATCCTATATCAGTGCCTGATGCCAATATTCCACGGCACCTCGGAAGGCTATTGCTGCTACCTTAGAGGATCGAGCGTACAAAGCTAGAAGGTCTATCCGAAGAGTAAGGCGGGGCTAGTCTAGAGGGGAAAGTCAAAGTGTTAATATTCTAACACACCCCAGCTGGAAACCTTTTACCGATATATATCGGCCAATGGGGGTGATACAGATGCAGTGGAGTACAGCTGGGTTGTTGAAGGCTATATACTGTTCCTTCAAGCATTGCGCCCCCATAGATATAAACTGTAGTGCAGGGTAAGTAGCTGTCTGATGTAGAAGCAGAATGTGTCTGGCCGTGATCCGGTTGTTCTGACAGCTTAGAACGCGCTAGCCAAAACTAGAGATAACCAGTATCATGCAAGCGACACGGGCTCAATCAATATTTGTTTCAATCTGCAAGTCTCAATACCTGGAGAACAACATAAGTTCTTAGTTCGGCAACTTACATACACTCACCTTATAGTAGTAACCTCTACAAGGGTCTGGTACCGAGACTAAGTAGTAATGGCAATTTCTATCTAGCAAGACTGCAAGACAAATCGGCTGGGGCGCTCTAGAATGGATTCAACTGTTATCATATCCTTGAGTGATCCCTCAAAAGGTTTCAAACGATCTTTTCGTGCCCAGTCAGACCGGGCAAAAGCAATTGAATTCAGTGAAGACTTAGAGTCTAGGCACGATGGCATCTTCCGGTTCCCTAGTCCTACAAAAGGTCTTTTGCTCTCATGCATGATCCCTTGGGTCTTGCACAGCCTGTTTTCATATTTCCGTGGTCTCTTTTTGCCCTGGTTAGCTACATGGCACGGCTCTGTCTCGTCTTGTATTCCGTTTGTCTGTTTCTTATATATTGCAATTATGATCGAGTTGCCGTCGCCAAGCCTACCCTTGGCATGGTAGATTCTCATCAACGGGTCTCGTACTTATTTGTATTTAAGCGTATGTATAAAGTCTATAATCCTCTCTCTCTCTCTTCCTCCCCAGCGCTCCCTTCTTACGCCGGCCTCGTCTTTGTCTACCATCCCAATCCGTCCTCCCACTCCAGTCTTGGTCCTTTCTTCAACCATAATAAATAATTTATTACGTTTGGGAACTCCTTGCAAGGTTCAGGCCAGGCGTGGCGGCAACCAGACTAGTCATGACGTCGTAGCATGATGTCACGGAAGCGACAATAATAATGCCAGATGATCAGGACTTCTGTTGAAAACGGGGATGAAACGAATGAAGCATGGCTTTACTGAAGGTACGTCTTATCCTACTCCCGAGAGTATACCCACCTGCCATGAGATCATACTGAGGTTTATTATTTCCTAACGATAGTCAAACCTCAATACATTCTCCTGTCTACTTCGATATATCCGCATAACCTCTCCATTCCCAAGGCCATGTCCAAAACTCAGAATTTTACCTCTACAAGGCCCCCAGCCCTACGCAATAAGCAGATCCACCTGGCCAGTGTAACCCTTCTCCGGATCTAGGTCCACCTTAATCTCAACACCCAAACACCAAGACCTTCATGCCAGTGTCCATCCCTCCACCGCCTTGTCACTGCCCCCATGGTAGAGGGCGTATTCAAGTTACTCTTGGGGTGTCTTATTTATATAAAGCATTTACACAAACCGGAAGGCAATTCTGGTTGACGAATGGTCCTCGCCCGTCAGGTGGTGCCCTTTGCACGTCGGGTTCTGGATCTGAAGCTTGCAATGGGCGTGGGGCAGTTTAGGGCCAGAGCTAGGGCCCTAAGAGCAGCCCAACTCTAAATTTTGTATCGGGATAAGCATATGGGCAAAAATGGTTTGTGGAAAAGGGAGGGGGGGAAAGGGGTTTCGTGGAACACCAGGAGGGATACTGAAGAAACGAAGAATCTGACCGGATCTCATCTTTTTCGCATTTGGTCAAACACCTATCAAATAATAAAGCCCCCGGGATGATGACGTCGATCATTGCATTACAGCATATGGGAGCGGCCATACCCACGACACCATCACCAGTACAACAAACCGCCATTATACGAATATTTCAACATCTGGACATATAATAGACTCTTGACTCTTGTTTCGAAACCGAAATTGTACAATATGTCGAATGCATCTGGTAGTATTTCACACGGAAGGGCATTAATGCCAAATCGTCCTGTGATCAACCAGGGAGTACGATTACAAGCAATCGAGCGAACACTCGAAGACATACAGGAAACGCTTCGACGACTAAACCGGCAGCTTCGACACTCGGACCGGAGGGGTCGACGAAGAGACCGGCAGCTCAGGCAGATTGAGCGTGATTCGTCACGTTTGTATGTTGATGCATCATATCTTCGATTATTTAAGGACTAGCCGGTGGGTGTAGGGAGCGAAATAGTTCTGCACGCTTGAGTAACTCGTCTTGTGCAAAGTGTCAATAAAGACGAACCAACAAACTTAGTCTTCACTACCTAATGCAACCCCGACTCATAATGCTAACGGGGCCCAGAGGAGAGTGGGGTAAGAGCTGTTGCCATGCTTTCCCCTTAACTCCAAAATGTCTCGGATGCATTTTCAACTGTTTCCAATGAAATGGCATTGATGCGACCACAACGGATAGCACAGATTCTACACGATATCCAGATGAGCGAGTGTTCAGACAGGATACCATCATACCTTTCCGAGTACCAACAACCTGGCGATAGGGGCGTCCCGCAAGGCAATCTTTCTAGGAAATACAATGGTTGTCTCTTGGAACCCTAGGTCTCGTTTGGGGGCGCGGTGGGTATACAGACATTAGTCAGATCCCAAAGCCAAGACTAGAGAGACTGATAGAGGAAATCATGGAGAATATCTGTGCTGGTTGAAAAACTAAAGCCTTCGAATTCATCACCTGGTCGGAAGAAATTGTGATCAACAGATCACGATTTCGTCGAGGTGGGGGTACAATTCCCAATGTACCCCACCTTCGCCGGCCAATTCCGACGTTGATGGCCGCCTCGGATCCCCTACCCCACTCCCCGACTGCATAGCTGCTGGCCAACGGACAATGGCCCCTCGGGGGCAGCTAGTGGGTGGAGGAAGAGAAGCTAGATGGCCTAACAGACATCCTGCCTAACGCCTGGTGCGAGGCTACTAACTAGGTGGTGTGAGCTGCGATGTGGTGGTGATAATATTATATATTTTTTGCAAAAGAATAGCCGGATTGCGGAAACTCTTACTTTACCTTCTGCCAATGCTGACATCCCAAACTTTGCGGGACAAACCCCAAATACCGAAGCTGCCACGGGAATGGTGGGATCTCTCAATATCGCACCCTCGGTCTCCCCATTGCCAAACCACCTACAGTTGAAGCGAGAAAGAGCTTCTCCATACCTCTACAACTTGACGAATACTATCACAAATGGAGGATTCTTATATTCTGATTTGATAAACGTAACTGGACCCCAAAGAAGGCCGTGAACCACTACAACCGGGAATGGCCGCATTATAAAATTGCCTTGCATCTTCTTCCGGGTGCGTGATAGCACCCTACAGAACCTTTTCACGGGTTTAACTGATGTTATACGAAGGGAAGGAACATGGACGCAGATAGGCAGGAGAAAAGGAGGGAATTCTGGGTTGATATCCCGGTTATCAGCCTACTGGAGAAGGCATTGATGAGGTAAAGAGGTCGGCGGAAGATAAGGACGATGCACTTGCGGTGGAAGATGTGGATGCTGGAATACTTTGACGTGGGGGCAAGCAACCGGTGGATCACAGGATATATGCGGGATGCCCAAAGGGGCCCGTCTCGCTGAATGGAAAAAAGGGATAAAAGAGCTGGGAATTCGCTGGCGAAATAGATGGGAGGATAAGAGCACTGGAATCATAGCACACAAGTCTATAGCGATCTCTAGATAGCTCCGCTGAATATACTCGAGTTTACATCTCTCTACCACGAATCCTCCTACTCATTGCCTCGTAATCTTACAGTGAATTGAACACACGCGTGGGTTTTCAGTACTCGTATGCACATCCAGAGGGAACGTGTAGCGCAAACCCGATTCGGCGCAAGGAGGGTGCTGGCTAGGGCTTTTCTCTCTCGGAAAGTTGTGATTACACTAGACTAGTTTGATCCTCCAAGACGAATACGACGATGATCCTACACTGAGGATTCCAACGCCATTGTGAGGGGGGTGCCGCTGGCGTTGGTAGGAGGTCGGACTATATGCAGCTGACATTCTTCATATCCGTGAATCTCTCACCTATGCCCCCAACCCATGCCTGTTTTATTGAATGGAAGTACTTCCCCGAGGATGGAATTGGAATTGGAAGCGAGGACTTGATCTCGTGCAAAAAATCCAAGTCCAGAGTCTGGAAAACGAATGGTTCTAAAAATGCGGTACTACATAGTCTAGCTGACTGATAAGTACTATGTTTGAAATAGGATAATCATGTAAGGAGAGAGATGGAGGGAGAATCAAAGGCTGAATTGATCGAAGGAAAGAATGGAAGTGTGTCCGGTCGGTCGGTGCTGTGGATATTCACGGGATACTTTGTTTTTCCTCCTAACCTATATACATATATATATATATAGGGAAGCTTAGTTAGATCTCAAAATGCGAATCCATCACGGAGTATATCGTCTCTTCGCTCAGCTAATGGGGTTTGATATTTATAGTGAAGAAACGCTTATTTTTATTATATACTACTCACTAAGTACTCACTTACCTAGATAGTACTGTACTTGGGTATGTCGCCTCGGCGCGAGGCTAATTTCAACTGTTGAGCAGTGGTTGTACGGAGAGTGGGAAATTGCCTCCTTGGACATTTCACCCGTCGTTGCGGCGGGGTCTATTGGTTTGTCGATGGTGTTTGGTTCTTGGTATAACAGCTATTTACCTAGCCTGAGATATTTGCTTGTGGATTATATATGGATTAGACAAGTTCCTGAATCATTCATGATTGAATTCTCCTTATACACAACTGTTACCCTCACTTTCCCACCCCCCCCAGACATCATTCAGCCGAGCTTTGAGTACACAAAAACCAGCATCCGCAAAGACAAGAGACATATATAGACAAAAGAAAGACCAAAAAATTATAGTGGGGATGTACTATAGGTACATGCATACTATCCCCGGGAATATAGATATGCCGTTTAAGTAAAGTCGATGCAATGCACGCCGATATATACATCTATATTTTTTTTCTTTCCCCTTCTATATACAGTATATATACTCCATATTGCGCCTGGGAAGTCGGGTTGGGGGGTTACATACAACACTCCTGAGTACCCCAGGGTGGACAGATATTGAAACAAATCCGGGAGGAGAAAGAGGAAGGGGAAGATGGAGAGGAAGACACAACTATGTATGGGAGGGATTATTATTATTATAATAAAACATTTTATATCCAATTAATGTCAATCGGCAAAGTAATTCAGGGGAGAGGGAGGGGGGGGGGGGGGGGGGGGGTAGGAGGAATT
>Ga0307511_10005596_pt1 | contig 12758 bp, 14 predicted proteins | sample 13_EM_MG_FD_200266 | JGI IMG/M metagenome (GOLD analysis project Ga0307511, IMG submission 200266) | Populus trichocarpa ectomycorrhiza microbial communities from riparian zone in the Pacific Northwest, United States - 13_EM | ecosystem: Host-associated > Plants > Roots > Unclassified | place...
AGTCTTGTTTCCATTACCTTGTTAGGCATCATCATGACACTGGACGTGTCTATAATGAGCCATCATGTATTCATTATGATCTGGTATCATAATGAGTCTTTACTGTTGCCTAGTATGAGTCCAAATGGACTTATTGCTTTAGGAACTCAGTATCTATTAAAGATCTGAATTCCACAGCCTTAGATAGGACAGTTCTCGTTCAGCACAGTCTAGTCTAGCACTTCAGAAATATACAAGCTACACTGGTAATATTCTTGTCCACTTGCATCTCTTGATCCCCAACCAACCCTATACTCAAAACAACCCTTGAGCCACCTACTATAATCCTGTATAGGACTAAGTGGGCATGCTTAATACCCCATAACCACGTTGGTAGAGCCGAGTTCCTTACAGAACTCCTCTACTAACTTGGCCCACACTTACACTTCCTCAACTCTGAAGGAGAAGAATCCAGATTGCTCCAGTGGCACAACTGACACTTTCGAGACTTAGGTTTTTCAAGACTAGTATCAGTAAAGAATCTAGGTTACCCTTACTGCCTCAGGGGCCAACGAGTGCCACCCAGGGGCAAGCTATCAATCTAGTAAGCCACAGTCCAGACCGAGGGCGCCCGGACGACGCTGTCCTAGAACGCCAGTGTCAGGGCACCATAGGTGTCAAAGTTCCGTGAAAAATCGCCCCAATTACACCCGGAATTGATGCTATTTAGACCCCTGGGAGCTAGCGATCTCGAAAGGTGGCGCCTGGGCCCCCTGGAGGGACCAGAGGTACTAGAGGCAATGGTATAAAGGCCTGCAGCCTGGGCGCTACAGTAGGGTGTCAGGATGCCAAAAACTTTTGGCCGATGGAGGTTTTTCTCTATATAGAACTTTGCCAGATGATTCCAATATGCTTCAAGTGAGGTATAGAGTTGTGCACACCACTGGTATTGTATCTATTGCCTGTTTATGTTGTTTCACAGAGCTTCATGTATATTGTTGATGTTGGTTTAGTGAGTATTATAGACCTAGTCCAATGCGAGAGTAATCTGACCTTCCGTATCCAATTACTAATCTGATTATAACTTCTAGTGTAGTTGCAACAAAAGCTATATGCCAACTAGGCTATAAAGCTAGTGTAAAGCACTTGGCCTAGACTGGAACCTACTATATAGAGAGATTCAGTACTCTCTCTACTGAAATCTATTTTATTATAATAACTCTCCAAAACTACTAGAAGAATCATGTATTATATGTGAATTTCGGGCAGTCATTTCCTAGCATTGGGCACAATATCTAAGAAATTGGGGAAACAACTACTAATACTAATATTCCGACTATATATGTCGGAACTCTATAGTAGTGTGTAGAAAGATCTTCTATACAAATGTCCTGTGTGGAAACATCTATCACAGAGTAGAAATACTGTCATAAATTTAGGTTCTGATTATGCCAGTCAGATCACTACTGTAATATTCTTCTGTTCTATCTAGATCCATCTCAAAATTCCCATGAGGAATGGCCATGCGTTTAATGTGTTATGGCTCAGGTAAGAGACCTCTACAAGAGTACAGTAACTAGCTTCCTACTGTATCGTAAGACACTACTAACAAAGTGGACTGAGTACCCACCAGGCATGTACGGATAAGTGCGTCAATGATGGCATTATTGGAACTACTATAGGGAAGTGTGTACTCTTAGGATTGGCCTCATGCATGTTATCTCTTCGATATATTTATATTATATTCTGAGAAGTATCATTCTCATGTTTCTATTCGTTGTATTATAAGTTTAGCCCTTGTATAAATACCTGTGTGCATTGTATTGCAACACACCCTGCCTTATCTATATATGTCAGACTGCAGCATTCCTAATTGGGAAGTCACTTTCCAATTAGTCAACTACTGAGGAAAAGTCTACTTTCTCTTATTAGGAAGTCTCGTCCAGATCTAATAAACGGTTATTAGATTAAGGCTTCCATATAAGTCGACACTTTTACATAGCTAATACAATAACACGCAAGCGATATTCTAAATCTCATATATCTTTACTCTAATCCAGTCCGTTTCTATACACGAGTTATAACTTAGTTTTTACTTCCGTCCCTCTCTTATATATATTCCTGAAGTATCTACATTGTTTACAACTTGCCTATAACATTACACTACTTGTCTATTACACTCTATAGATAGCACCCTGCCACCCACAATGTCGCGCGCACTTCTACCCGTTGGACAACCAGATTCCGATGACAACATAGACAATACCCTTACCCTCTCTTGGTATAATGAAGAAATCAAGCCAAATATCTGTAGTATTAGAGAAGAACAAAGTGCCTCACCTTGGGGACTCCACCAAATATTCTTGAGCCCCCTCCCTCTTCTGGAAATTCTGACAGTATCTAAGATGTTATAGCTTCCGCACCTCTACATATATGAAGATCAACTGCAGGACCATCCCAACTACGAAAAGACAAAGAATGAGTACCTCCCTACTGCACACAGACTCCACTCTCCACTGGAATCTGACAACTACAAGCATTACAAGCCAAACTACGATGGCTTCAATCTGATAAAACGGCAGATCTGCAAAAAGTTGGTCAGCTTCAAAACTAACAAGCATTTACATCCTCCTTCCTGCAACAGATAGTAGCCAGTGTTCAGAACCTATGATTTGCAAGTATGGCAGAATAACAAGCATTATCTCAAAATAATACCTCCACTCTCAATCAACTAGTAACCATGATAGGCCAATGATTTAATAAAGTGGATAATAACATCAACGTCCTCAACTAACAGGCCAACTGGTACCATGATGAGTGCCTAGTTCATTTCAGGGACATAGAAAGAAGACTAGTCATGGTTGAAGGAAACCGGGTGGCACCTTAACCACTATCCCCACCAGTCAACCTCTAGCAGCTCATATTACAAGCTACTCAAATGCAACCACGCCCTCCACCACCACCAGATGTACAACAACCAGCACCTCCACTGCCACCATTTCTATGAGTTCAGAACAATGATGACATGGTAGCAGGAAAAGCCCCTATTCTAGGAAAATTCTTGTGGAATGGAGATAAAGTTTAAGGTTGGATCCCTCAAATAGATGATTACTTTGTGGTTATATAAATTCGGATCAAGAACAACAACTATTCTTCATTAGCATGTGTCTTGCAGGTACCGGCTGAGAATAGTGGAAAAATAAAAAGTTATAATGTCATACATAAGAAGAAGTTCAGAATTTCCTTAGACATCATTATGGGGACCACTATAAGCTATATCGATGTTACCGCTAGCTTATGGAACTTCGACAAATGTAAGTGAGGGCCAAGTTAGTAGAGGAGTTCTGTAAGGAACTCAGCTCTACCAACGTGGTTATGGGGTCTTTGGTACGCCCACTATGTCCTATACAGGATTATAGTAGGTAGCTAAGAGGTTGTTGAGTGTAGGGTTGATTGGAGATCAAGAGGTACAATTGGACAAGAATATTACCAGTGTAGTTTGTGTATTTCTGAGGTAGCTGGACTAGAATGTACTGAACGAGAACTGTCCTGTCTAAGGCCGTGGAATTCAGATCTTTAATAGATACTAAATTTCTAAGGCCATGAGACTACTTGGACTCATACTAGGCAATAGTAAAGATTCATTATGATACCAGATCATAATGAATACATGATGGCTCATTATAGACATGTCTAGTGTCATGATGATGCCTAGAGAAGGAACAGAAACAAGGCACCCAACGAGATAAACAATCAACAAGAAGACCGAATAAGCAACTACTCAATTAAGAAGGCATAACAAAAGATAGTGGTCAGCAAGCTGACATATATGAAACTAACCCGGAATGATACAGAAATATGACAGGTAATAATAAGGAAATATAATGAGAAACTACGAGGAAAAACCAACAAGACTAATTCCAATATAATCGTTCCTAATCCCAACATGTCCAAAAAGAGTAGCTGCTAAAACAGGCCAAAAACTTGTCTTGATATAACCCAATAAAATTCACCAAAACTATCATAGATAAAACACGTGTAGAGAAAACATATACTAGAAAACCAGTTCCTTACATCCTTCCCTTCTTAGAAAATCCTCCATTAGAAAACAGACAGGGAAAAATGAAAAATACAAGGAAAATTATAACAAGACAAGTGTATCAAACCCTACAATAACCTAGAGACATATCCACCCAATACACTACTTGTTCCTCCTTCCTCGACGCTTTTTTTGCTGGTTACCAGTCTAGGTATGCTGTCTCCAATAATCCTTAACAGCTTTGAAAGGAAGACTTTCCTTTGGTTCCAAGGTATTTTGATTATCTCCATACCCTGCCCACTTGACCCAGTACTTGACGACGCCATTCCTCTTGTTCTTCTCGTGCTTGATGATGCGTTCGAAGGCCCATTTGTCACCCAAAGAGTAAAACTCTATAGGTTCTGGCTCAGGTAGGGATCTGGAGGGTAATTTGGTATCATTATTTTGATGCCATGGGGCAAGGAGAGAGGTGTGGACCTTGAGGTGACCGAAGGGGACAAGCGGGCATTCTAGTATGTAGTTATCAGTATCAGGATACATGGCTGAGATAGGGTAGGGACCAAGAAAGACAGGTTCCAGTTTGGAGCACTGAAAGTTCCTGCTTATTCCAGAATGGTGAATTTTGACTAGGTCACCAATCTTGTACTCTGGGCAAATCCTCCTCTTCTTGTTGGCCTGCCTAGTCATTTCTATGCGGCTGTTGTTCATCTTATCCTGTACTGCTGCCCACATGCCTTGGGTCAGACCATCTGGTCTGACTGTAGGGATGTCTGAGCCAACAGGAGTATCTTGGTAGGTAAGGGAGAATCTGAAAACAAGGGAGTGGGGGGTGCATCCTCTAATGGCATCCATGGAATTATTGATTGCTTCTTGCACCAGGGGAATTGCAGGGAGCCAGCTACTACTATGTTCCAAATGCTTGGCTCTCAAGATGGTTAAAATTGCTTTATTGGCAATTTCTGACTGACCATCAGATTCAGGGTGGTAGGGGGTGGAGAATGACTGGGAGATGGAGTTGAGTTTGCAGAACCCTGACAAAACCGCGGAATGGAAGAGTGTATCATTGTCTGTGACAATGTATAGGGGGTATCCAAAGTGTTGGTATACATGAGAATGTAAAATAATACGTTGTCGCTTGGATAGGTTTACCAGCCTGTCATATAGACTGTAAACCTGAGAATCCGCTGACAGTAATAAATCATTTTCCTAGTAACTATAGCACGCTGCCATAGTTAATACTTGTCAAAAGGTTGACCTGCCCACTACAGGATTGAATTAATAAGTACGGGACTCAGGTCTTATAAATTCTCTAACTGTGTCTAGTTACAGTTCTTCAGCTCTGCTGCCTCCAACACTGGTGGCGGACCAGCAGCCCTTTTATATTTCGCATACAAGGAAATAGTGAGTCAGTAGGGAGGCTGTGCGCTAGCCTCTAACTTATACATGAAGTGAAATGCATCTCTGACTCATACCTGCGTGACTCACCAATGAGTCACGCACTCAAGGATACAAATGAAATACATGAGTCATAATTCTATTTAGTAGCTATGCTTTCACATGAGTCACCCTCTGAGTCATAATCCGCCAACTACTTGTTAGTATCCACTGGTTCCTACTAGATGTCGAAGGTTGTTATATTATGCCGGTGCATATATATAACTTCCTTACAGAGACATGAATAAGCTGACTAGGGTATCTGCAGTATCACTATCTGGCAGTAGTAGGACAAGGGTATATTTGGTCAGCCTGCATACTATAGTCCACACATGGCTGTAGGGGATTTTAGTAGCGTAGTCTATGATGGCAGGGAGGGCAAGAAAATCCATGGTGAGGTGGGTAAATGGCTTGCTAGGGATGGGTAGGGGGTAGAGGCGCCCATAGGGCTTTTGAGTGGAGTTTTTTGCCTGCTGACATACAGCGCATATCTTGCAGTATTCTCGCGTGTCCCTAGCAATCTTAGGGCAGTAGAAGTTGTTCATGAGCCCATGGAGTGTCTTGGTAAAACCTGCATAACCAAGAGAGGTGTGGATCTTTTTTGGGAGGGAATCTTTGATGATGGAGTTGCAGTTCGGGGTGTTAGGTATACAAATTCGAACCTGTTCATGGAAGGTGTAGTTGAGAATTCCGTGCACCTTGGAGTACCCATTGATATGCCACTTGATATTTTTGACAAAATCAGGATCCTTTTGGTAACCATTTTTGAGTATGTGGTTCCAATTGGCATATGCAGGGAGGAGCTGGGGAATTTCGTTGGTGGGGAGACCTTGGGACTGTGCAAGCCCCACGAGATTATTGTAACTGTTCTTGCCAACTCATTGCCAATGCAAATTGTCCTGATTGGTTGTTAAGCCAATAGCTTTAGGAATATTGGTGGTATTGGGCTTAGTGGCAGAATTGAAATGTAGGAAACCTTTCATGGTGAAGGGGCCTTTTAGCCAGTAGTAAGGCATCATAATTGAGTGCGTGGGGAAGGTGGGGTCTGGTGTGGGACAATGGAGGGTATCAGATCCATATGAACTAGTTGAAGATGCAGAGATTTTCCTAGGTGCAAGGGGGGTGACAGGGTATGTGGGAGAGGTGGGGCTATCCTCAATCTCGCTTCCAGAGCGTTGCTCTGAACCAGATTTAACGGAAATTGCTCTTCCTTTGCCTTTGTTCAAGGGGGAATATTGGGAGGAGGTAAGGCTAGTGACAGATTTAGGTGATAGGTCATATGGGGAGGTAGGGGGAGGGTCTCTTAGAGGGGAGGAATTCTCGCGTTCCTGGGATTCCTTTGCACGCTTTTCCTGCTCAAAATATTCCTTATCTTGCCTATTGATTTCACAACAGGTAGTATAATGTCCCTTCCTGTTGCAGTAAATACACCAATTATCTTTTGGTAGCCGGTTGCTGTTCAGGTGGGAGGAGTAGTGGGTGTAGCAGGTGCTGTCTCCACAAGATAGGTAGTGCATGAGGGCGTATAGAGCTCTGAATGTGGCTACCAGGATGGAGTCATGGTTGTTGGGATTGTGCTTGGGTAGTCTGAGAGGTTTAGGCCTGCAGGAGCGGTCATTAGGCACCAGAGAGAACAAAGCCTCTATTGCACTATTGTCCGGTGGCGTTTGCATGATTGCTGGGGCGGAAGAGTTTTGCTTGTTGGCTCTATCTCTATGGTATTGGTCATGGATGGAGCCAGTGGGGGAGTTATCTCTTGTGGCAGGGGATTGGAACTTCTTTAACTGGCTTCTGGTCATGGCTGCAGAAGTGATAGAAGTGGGGTGAGATGTTATAGTGGGAAGTCGATGGGAGGAATCGTTTGGCGTGGTTTTTGGGAAGCTAGGAATAACTTTGGAGCTGCTAGAGAAGTCTTAAGGAGCTTTGAAGGTAGGTAGAGGCTGTGGGGAGTTAATGGAGTGAGGAATAAAGTCTGATAGAGATGGGACAAGAGATGGGTTTATAAATACACTTGATAGAGCATCTGCTATTACGTTTTGTTTCCTCCTATGTGCTGAATCTTGTACTGGAATTGATGGATAATCTGTGGCCATCTATCCTGTTTCCCAATTAGGTCATACTGAGTGGGAAATGAGACCAGGGGTTTGTGATCTGTAAGGATGATGAAACTACATCCTGTAAGCTCGCTTCTGAAGTGCTCCAATGCGTCCACAATAGCTAACAATTCCTTGTCAAATGTGGAATAATTTTCTTGGGCTGGGTTGAACTTCCTAGAATGGAAGTCTGCCGGAATGATAGTCTGTAGAGTGGGTCCCTGGGCAATCCATGCACCAGTGCCAATTAAACTCGCGTCTGCAACCAAATAGATTTGATCTGCAGAGTGATAATTAATAGGTCTAACTGTAGGATCAGCAGACAGGGCAGCCTTGGTGTGATTAAAGGCTTTGGTGTGGGTAGGGGTCCAGTCCCAAGTGGCTGTGGCACCAGCCATCTCGGTTAGGGGTGCTGCCATATCTGCTAGATGAGGTATTAGATGACCCAAGTAATTTACCATAGTCATGTATTCCTGTAACATTTTCCTATTTTGGGGTTGGGGCCAATCTAGGATTTTTTGAACAGATTTCTGGATGGGGGAAATTCCTCTTTGAGTAATGACATGGGTTAAGCACTGCAGCACGCCCGGCATGAACTGGGACTTCTCTTTGTTGGCATAGAACTTATTTTCTCTGAGCCTCTGAAGTACAGTTCTGACATAGTGCAAGTGCTCCTTGTATGTTTTGCTGAAAATGAATATGTCATCAATGTAAATGTATATACTGATTCCCAACTCGTATTTGAACAGGTTGTTCATGATGTTCTGGAAGGTGGCAGGAGCATTGCAGTCATTTTGCCGCATGACTCTAGTCCTGAACGTGCCATATGGGGTAGAAAAGGCAGTATACTTCTTATGTAGAGGGTGAAACCTGATGGTATGGTAGCCATCACTGATGTCTATTTTAGACCTGAAGGGTTGTGTAGAAACTGCATTTCTGAGGAGGGATTGACTAGGGATGAGGGCAGGTTGCAACTTAGTTTCCTCATTTCAGTTGACAAGGTCATGGATATACCTTGGCTTGGATGGATCATCCATTTTGGGAATAACAAACATGGCACAACAGGATGCATCTTCTGATCCATACACATGGCCGGATTTCTCTTCTGCTCTTAGCTTTTCATACATATCAGCCAGGAATTTTCCTTTAGGCTTAATATTCCTAGGCTTTCAAACTGCATTTGGATTTTTGAGTATGATGTGATGATTCATACCTGGCCTTAGGGGAGGTAATTCCAGATTTTTCGTGGTTGGAAACACATCAGGAAACTCATCAAAGGGGTTGGTGTGGGGCTGTATGGTTGTAGCAGCTGATTTGATAATCTGGTGTGTGGGTGGGGCTGGAAAATAAAATATGTTGGTTTTGGCAGCGGTTGGGAGATTAGGTGTGGTACTAGAATTCTTCCTTGGAGTTTTCTGGCTGGTTGTGGTTTTCCAGGGGACGAGTGTGATTCTATTCAGACCAGGGGGTTGAATAGTAACACTCATAGTTCCCATGTTGATAACTGCCTTGTCATGTCTTAGTGCAGGGGATCCTAATATCACATCCCAGTCCTTGAGTGCAGCTACATAGAAAATGCATTCTTCTGACCATCCTATCCAGTCACAGTTCACCTTAGTGTAGTGGCTGATTGATCCTTTAGATCCTTTCATGGTCATCTGTAGTGTGAATGGATTTTTGAGGGGGTACAAGGGTAAATTATGCAAGGTGCAGAATTTGCTACTGATCAAGTCAGCTCCTGCAGTTTGTTGATCCACAAGGGTCTTAGTAGGCTGGTCATCAAATTTCGTGCTGACTAGGAGGTGTTCTTTGGCTGCATCAAGTGGGGGTTCGCTGGAGTTGCCTTTTGTGTAAGGTGTGGGTGGGTCTTCTAGGATTAATTGAGCTGCAGAAGTAATCTTACTAGAGTGTGTTACTTCTGTAACTTCGTTTGTGATAGGGCCTGCAGCACTTCTAATCTGATTTTTCTTAAGGTGGCAATTCACACCATTATGACCAGTTTTCCTATAGTAGAAACATCCACCTTTTTTGGCTAGTTCTGCTTTTTCTCCTGGAGTGAGTTTCTTGAACTTAGAACTCGTGTTGGAGGGCCTAGTAAAGGGCTTGAGTTTAGTCCAACTCGTGTTGGTTGGTGCTGGGTTATTACTACGCTGGGTTGTGTGATTTTGCTGACAAATCTTTTGACCATTTTTTGACTTATGGTCTTTTTTGATGGAGCTATGCATGTGAATGACTGAGTCATGCTTACAGCAGAACTCAATGAGATCATTCCATTCCATTTCGTTATTAATATTGGCTCTTACAACTTCCAGTAGTGCAGGGTCCATAGCTTCCAACAGTTGGTTGTAAAATTACCAATTACTTATTTTTGGTAAAGGCATTTGCAGTTGTTTAATTTTGTTGGCCACTTGTTGGATGGGCTTGGTTCGGCCGTTCTGGGTCTGTCTGATAGCTAGAAACTCGGTCCATAACTTGTCATCACTGATGAAGGGTACACAGAATTTTCTGAGTACTTTGAGATATTCTGGTACTGTGCTATCTTTGGTCTCAGGATTTTTTCTGTAGAATGCATGTAGGATTTTTGCTTCTCCTTCTAGGTGCTAACCTAGCCAGATCATGGCTTGTCTGGCTTCTGGATCGAGTTTTCCTACGTCAAGAATGTCCATAGCATCATTAACCCAGTTGTCAAAAAGAGCTGCTTACTTCCATTTACCACATCCACTATTTTTCTCAAGTTTTGGAGCTTTGAGCTTGCTGCTTCCAAACACAGAGCTAGTAGTGGATCCCACGCTCTAAGATCTGCTACCTCTGCTACTTGCTTTCTCTGAACCATTCTTGGTGTCATCTTCAGAGGAGCTAGAACTGCTACTATCTGAATCACCAGGATCAGATCTTGGGGGAGCTGGCATCCTAACTTGTTTTGGGGTTTTGGGTGTGGATAGTGGAGGGGCTGCCTCTGGGGGCGGCGGGGATTGCTGTTATGGTTGCTGGGATGGTGCTACCTATGCAGTGTCTGGGGATGTAGTAGGTCTAGGTGCTGGTCTTGGTTCTATCCAATGAAATGCGGGTTTATTGAGAGCCTTAGCTTGGCTAAGAGGGACTGAGGTTAGTCTATGGTGGGGAACTCTCTGTTGTGGTGGCAGCTGCAAGCGTGATGTGGATTGGCTAGATGGTCCAGGATTATTACTGAACCAGGTTGGTAAGAGGGTGTCTTTTAATCCTTGGCCTAGTTTTGCTAATATGTAGGGATCTTCCCTGCCTTTTTGAGGAGCTGTAGGAAGGATCACTGGAGTTGGTACATGCTGTGTAGGCTTCTGAGGAGTGACAGGAAACTGTCCTGGAATAGTGTTCTTAGGTAATTCTTGTGCTAGCTTAGTAATTTCTTTGGCTAGTACTTACAGGCCTTGTGGAGTTGGTTCAAACCTAGGTCCATTTGGTTTATGGAAGTGATAGATGCTAAACATACTATCTATAAGGGCGAGTGCTTCTTGCTCTTCTTTTTCTTCCCTGGATTCTGGAATGGTAATAGGTTTCATGGGGGTAGGATGCTGGATTACCACTTCTGGTCTTTTTCCTTTTGGGTCTTGAGTAGAAGTAGATTCTCCATCTGCAGGGTCTGGCTCATCCTCTGCTTCTGAGAGAGGGTCCTGTTAACGTTCAGAAAGCTCTTCTCCTTCTGGTTCTTTTGTGTCTGTTCTCATAGATTGTCTGGAGGTAGATCTAGAGGGGTATATGGGTGGGTTTACTCTCAAGGGTCCAAATTCTGGATTTTGGCCTGAGAGTCTGCTAGAGGTTCTGGAGCGGGACGGTTCTGGTGCTGACATGATGGCTTGCTAATTTCGTTTGCAAGGCTTTGGCTGTATTGATTGCTGAGTGGGGACTAGTGCTGACTAACTAGTGCTGACATGAGATTTTCTGAGATTTGTGATAAGGGAGGTACAGGGACTGCTGTTCCACTAGCCTTGGGGAGTCCGGGTCTGGAGTGCTGGATAAGGTACTAGATTGTTTAAACAAGGTTCCAGGGAGACTAGGGTTGATCAGGCCCTAGGAGGTGTGGGTGAAAATTTTAAAGTTCAAATTGCAGGTAAAAAAAATGGAAGTGAGGGCCAAGTTAGTAGAGGAGTTCTGTAAGGAACTCGGCTCTACCAACATGGTTATGGGGTCTTTGGCACGCCCACTATGTCCTATGCAGGATTACAGTAGGGGGCTAAGGGGTTGTTGAGTGTAGGGTTGGTTCGAGATCAAGAGGTTAAAGTGGACAAGAATATTACCAGTGTAGCTTGTATATTTCTGAGGTAGCTAGACTAGAATGTGCTGAATGAGAGCTATCCTATCTAAGGCCGTGGAATTCAGATCTTTAATAGATACTGAATTTCTAAGGCCATAAGTCTACTTGGATCCATACTAGGTAACAGTAAAGACTCATTATGATACCAGATCATAATGAATACATGATGGCTCATTATAGACATGACTAGTGTCATGATGATGCCTAGAGAAGTAACAGAAACAAGGTTGCCAACAAGGTAAACAATCAATAAGAAAACAGAATAAGCTACTGCCCAATTAGGCAGGCATAACAGGAGATGGTGTTCAGCAAGCTGACATACATGAAACTAACCTGGAATGATACAGAAATATGACAGGTAATAATAAGGAAATATGACCAGAAACTACAAGGAAAAACCAACAAGACTAATTCCAATATAATCCTTCCTAACCCAAACATGTCTAAAAAGAGTAGCTGCCAAAACAGGCCAAAAGATTCCCTGGATATAACCCAATAAAATCGACCAAAACTGCCATAGATAAAACACGTGTAGAGAAAACATATACTAGAAAACCAGTTCCTTACAACAAACCAGTACCTTCCAGCACTACCTAACTGAGGTACCTAGACTCAATTCCTATGCTGCCATTCTGTAAGTGTGGGCTAAGTTAGTAGAGGAGTTTTGTAAGGAACTCGGCTCTACCAATGTAGTTATGGGGTATTAAGCACGCCCACTAAGTCCTATACAGGATTATAGTAGGTGGCTCAAGAGTTGTTTTTTTAGTATAGGGTTGGTTGGGGATCAAGAGGTGCAAGTGGACAAGAATATTACCAGTGTAGCTTGTGTATTTCTGAAGTGCTAGACTAGACCGTGCTGAACGAGAACTGTCCTATCTAAGGCCGTGGAATTCAGATCTTTAATAGTTACTGAGTTCCTAAAGCA
>Ga0307511_10005597_pt1 | contig 12757 bp, 13 predicted proteins | sample 13_EM_MG_FD_200266 | JGI IMG/M metagenome (GOLD analysis project Ga0307511, IMG submission 200266) | Populus trichocarpa ectomycorrhiza microbial communities from riparian zone in the Pacific Northwest, United States - 13_EM | ecosystem: Host-associated > Plants > Roots > Unclassified | place...
GGCCAATTAGAAGCAAGAGAAATACAAATAAGCGGTTGCAACGGAGGCGGCAGCGACAACAGAAGTAAGCTGAGCTGACGTTGGGTAAGCTTATAGGTTTATGTGAGAATAACATAAGAAATATACGCAGGTAGCGGAAATGCAGGAAATGTAGGAAATACATGAAATAAGCAAATGCGCTGACTACAGGATAATAGGATAATTATCCACCGGATAAGCCATGAATATGGGTAGCCGGATATGTGGTGAGTTGGATAACTCGGGTGTGGTGGATGTATGTTCCAACAGTGATTACGGCTACGACAACATCGAACGGGAATATGGATGCGAACATTGTTCCTTGTAACCGCTCGCAGTCGCCTACCCACCCCCACAACAGAGTTTTCGATTTTAGGTGACCGGATATAGGGTATCCTAGGTCGCAGCGTGAGGTGGGCGATGCGATAAACCTTTAAGGGTGTATGTCGAAAGAATGACTCAACCAGATATTTGGCCAGATCGTGCCTGTATTCAAAGCCGGTGCCGAGGAATACCCCCCGATAGCAAGGTCGGCCGCCGTTTATATAACCGCGGTGTACGAAAAAGATGCGAATCACTGATGACGGGAGCATATCACTAGGCTATGGGGGCATACGGAGCGGGTGGTGGGGGCATCCGCCTTACATTACATCAGATATGGGCTACGATTAATCGGGAGAGTGTTACGTTACGTTTCGTTCCAGACCCCACTAACTAAGGATAAGAGTCCAGGCAATGACCCCTCTGTCGATCGAAAGTTCGAGTCGTTAGCATCATAATATAGCTAGCTATACGTTGGAACATACATTCACCACACCCGAGTTATCCAACTCACCACATATCCGGCTACCCATATGGCATGACTTATCTGGTGAATAATGATCCTGCAGCCAGCGCATTTACTTATTTCCTGTATTTCCGCTACCTGCGTATTTTCTTGTTTTATTCTCGCATAACCAATAAGCTTACCCAACGTTAGCTCAGCTACTTCTGTATCGCCGCACCGCTTATTTGTATTCCTCTTGCTTCTTATTGGCCGGTTAACGTCCCCGCCTGTATGTCTCACATTGACTTTCGCAACTTCACTGTATACAAAGACATCCCACTGCGCTCGGCATATTCTAATGATCAAGCAAGTCTTCACACACCTCGACTGTCACATCCACTACTTATTACCATCAGCATCTAGAACCTCCGTTCGCTCAGATCGCTACTACTGCCCTACCTAGAACCACTCCCGCTGTCTCCTAATATTGTTCCCGGAATATTCTGTTACTATAGGCATTAGATGTGTCGTTTGAAGGGATTCAGATGTTAGGCGAGATGGATTGAGGTGAACTGGTAAATGGTCGCAACAGGGAGTAAGGATGAGATATCAAGACCAATGTTAACGCCCTATTGCTGCTCCCCACCAGTAAAGATCACTTCCGTCACTCTAGATTAAGGCCACTTCTTTTCTCTACTCATCCCCCCACCGTCATGTTGCACTTCCTTCACTGGACTGACATCTTACCGGTCACCTAATTGTATTATTGTTATCCATGTAAAGAATATGAGATTATGGAGCATAGGAATTGTGGTCATATAGTATATTTGTGAGAGGTATAGCGATCCGATATCCACTACCCTGGGTACCGTACTATTGCACTATATAAAAATAAGACAGAGAATGGAATGATAAATGCGGTACTGATTCGGGCCCCATCCATCAATCTTTTGCATATTTTAGGTTCATACCCGCGGATTACCTATTAATGGTATTCATAACATTGACGAGCCTCGGCATTCCCGCAGGCCAGAGTGTTTCTTATTATCTCGGGATAGTGTGGGAGGTTCGTATCACGCAAGTGTTTCTGCGACGCCCGGCTTGTTGGTGGAGAGTGGCTTGCATCTATAAATCTCCACATAAGTGTTCTAGATTTTGCGAGGGTGACTAGGATCTCATACCCTTTAAAAACATCTTCTGCGACATATAATAATTCCTCAACGGAGGATTCTTCATCGGAGGATTCTTCATCGGAGGATTCTTCATCGGAGGATTCTTCATCGGAGGATTCTTCATCGGAGGATTCTTCATCGGAGGATTCTTCATCGGAGGATTCTTCATCGGAGGAATCTTCATCAGTGGACTCCTCCTCGTGAGGTCCTCCCTCTGCCTTGTCCTGAAGTGGGCAGGATGAGTGATGCCCCAGGGAGAATTCGCGCCCTCGACACTTATTGTAATCACAGCTAACATGTCGAAAGTTGATACATGCGCGGGAAGGCATCTTGGTAGGTTTGGTACAGTTAGGACAAACGGTGAAGAAGGTGACTGTGATAGAAGACAGACGGTTGAGTGGATTTGCTGTTACGATGCGTTGGGAGGGTTGAATTCTTTTGTTCCGGTGTTCCTCGGGTCTATATATTCTGTGGGACGAGTAACTCCGAAGTGTTTCCGTATCCTTCAGGTTGTATAATACCACAATCAAGTTCAATAATGTAGTATTGCCATTTCTGGAGTTTCTCAGCGGATTGAAGACGATTCCTGAATGTTACTAGAACTGTAACTTGTGGACAATTAGAATAGTGAACTAGGTTGTCCTAGGCGAAATGTAAGTAGTCCGTTGCAAATCGCAAGTTCTTAGTTCTAACTGCTCACCACTCCCGCAATGTTAAGTTTCTGGAGCTATTGAGACCCACGATTGGGTCTGTTCCCGACCGACTTCCAGCGCTAAGTTTACCCTGCATGAATAACGCCCGCTTGCTCTTGTTCATCCAAAATCTATAGGTTGCGTGTTTAAGGGAAGACCATGCTAATGCCATATTGCGTTGGTTACTCTAGGTTTTCGGATTACTGGAAAGGGACAAATCCTGGCATTGCCCCGGTAACGGTTAGTTTTAATTTTTTTCACAACAATGTCATGGCCTAGCACCAAGGAGCAAAAAAACAAATGCACTCGTTGTGAATAACCTTCTGAACTCCACAAAGCCTCTCTGTGGTAGTGGTATTGATGCAAATGCCTTGCCAGTACCCGCCGAAACATAGAATACACCCCTGAAACACACCTACGCGGGGGGGGGATCGAAACCCCAGCAAGACCACCACCAAGGAGACTACAGAACGGGAAGCAAAAACTCAAGTCACTCCCCTTCACTACCAACTAGGAACGATGAGGCGGTATACAAAGGAGGACAATAATGGGGTAAAGATCAACGGCGTTCGGTGGTTGCTAAGAGAACAGGGCCCAGGGAAGACAGAATCTGGCCTGGTCATCTACATGGATTCGGCGGGGGAATGGGGAGGCTGAGAATGGGAAGAAAAATCTTCCTAACAACTTTGTATGATTGGGGGCGTCCGTCAGTCGGGAGGGTGGGAGAGGTACTGGCGAAGATCTGAGGAGGGGAGGGCCTTTCCACCTACGTTATGGGTTCCGGTGGAGGGTGTTTTTTCGGGCAGGCGGGGGGGTTGCCGTTCCAGCCGCGCGTGATGCATTTTTGTACTTAGTTTTCGCTTAGCTTCGCGTTGGAGGGCCAGAGTATTTGGCCAACCTTGAATTCACTCGGGGCTACGGTTGGCTCATCGTGTCCCCTTAATGAGGCCGAATATGAGTAATGAGTTTTTAAAAACAGATCAGAAAGAATACAATATGCCTGAGTAGCTGTACCACAAGATACAGCACAATCCACACTCAAGCCACATAGCAATATCTGCGTCGGAAGGACCTCTCGCTTGTTTGGGATTTAGGGTCCGACTGATTTGAGACTGCGTAAGCACTGTATTTGGATATGTGGCTTCAAACCACCGCTTAATTCTGCGCCACGAAGCGGATGTGCTGCTGAATGGTCGCGAATCTCTTGTCGCTCAATCTCTGACCACGCCTGACGATGAATACTAGGTGGTGGCGTTCCTAGGTATCCTTAAAAGGTACCTTTTTATATGGCGGGACCGGAGTGGTATACTTACAATGAATTTATATCAAGTATTTTTATAACGACAGTATACTGTATATGTAACTGAAAAAGGTTCCTATGGCGTCGTAGGGCTCGCCGTCCCCTTACCGTAATAACTCGCGAGGAAGACAGCTGTCTTATTCCAAAACAAAGTGGCCAAAATGACTTGCGTTACTATATTATGCACGATGCCCGCTTATTCATGAGATACATATAAGGAAGGCCGAGTACAGCTGCTAATTTGGGCTCTCGGGTGTATTGTTGTCGGCGCATCGGGGCTGCGGATTCCATGCTGATCCAGCCTCACGAAGGGCATTGAAGAGTACAACATCTTCTGCCACATCGCGTCTTTCGGAAGTAAAATCAGGTAATGTCGGAATCCTTTCTGGGACTTAGGAAGCTGCAATACAGTGGTACCATTCTTCACCGAGTAGAGCATCATCACGCTATCCCTATCTCGGCAATGTCAGCACACATGATGGGTAAATATCAACCAGATCCCCAGCGCAACGAGTATTAAAATACAACCTAGAGAACGCAATAGAACCGACGGTGGGCAAATTCTGGCCATAAACAATCCAAGTTAATAAAAATAAAGCACTAGTACTCACAATGGGCAAGCTAAAGCCACACCAACTTCAGGTAGCCAAAGCAGAGGCCGATCGTGAGAAAACAATAAAGAACACATGCGATGGAGTACAACAAGGACGGTTTACATCAGTTCGAAAGGCAGCAGAAGCTTATGGAGTGCATTATGCTACTGTGCGAAGGCGTCTAAAAGGGGTAAATCCTTGGAGGTTAGCACATGTGCATGAACAGCTATTGACGCCAGCAGCAGAGAAGGCAATTGTGAGGTGACTTGGATGACTAGAGGAGTTTGGATTCCCACCTGGAGTGAGTCATGTGAATATTGAAGTACCCAGAGATTCGTTTGGAGGAGGAAGCTATGGGGCGTATTTTGAAAAGACGCTCGGAAGAAATTAATTGACCCGCTTCCTAGATCAACACCCTGAGCTAGTACCCAAGCTCAGTAGCAAATTTGATAAGCGGCGTCTCCAACAAAGTGATCCAGCAATTATCCAGCGTCATTTTACGAAGGTTCAGCAAGTACTGAAGAAATATTCCCTAACCGAGGAAAGTACCTACAACTTGGACAAAAAAGGATTCCGGCAAGCAATACCCGATAGGGCTAAGGTTATATGCCAATATCGGGAACGTTGCAGGAAGCAGCTCAGAGATCAATATAGGAGAAGAGAGGGCTATACTTGGATCATGGCAGATGCTGGATTTTCGCCAAGTGGCATGACTGGGGAGATAGCAACTAATGGTACACGGGAGTTAGTTATAGCGGTGGAGACAATCTTTAGGGATAGAAGGCTTCTTCCACCACTGATTATTTATAAGGGTGTGGCACATTACATGGGGTGGTATCAGCATTTGGATTCATTAATAGATATCTGCAATGATTGGAAGTTCACTTATAGTAAGATTGAATGGAATAATAGCTTTCTGAGTGTTGCATGGCTGAAGCATATTGATATTATTACTAAAGCATGATTGGTCTTATAACAACAAAACCAATTTCTTATACTTGATAGTTGTGAGATTCATATCAATATTGATTTCATTGAATATTGTATTTCTAATCGGATTGTTGCATATTGTCTTCCTTCCCATACCACACATCTTCTTCAGCCATTGAATGTTGGGATATTTTCTCCATTATAGAAGGCATATGGGAAAGAGGTCGATCTTCTAACCCGTTTTGGCAATGTGGGCCTGAATAAGGGAAATTTTCTACCACTCTTGGTAAAGGCTTGAGCTCAAGCTTAAACAAATGACAATACTCTGGTAGTATGGAGGGGTAATGGACTAATTCCACCTAATCCACGGAAGGTTCTAACCAAATTACCACCCCATCGAGATCCGGAGAAGGAAACAAAACCAATATCCCCACCCCCAGCACTTTCTACCCCTCGAAATTCTGCTGCAAGGCTACGCAAGGCCAGACAAGCTAAACTGTTCCTTCAAACGAAGGATCAGGATATTGATCCAGTTAAAGTAGCTGGGTTAATTAACTCCTTGGAGAGGTTTGCTCTCAATACCGATAAAGACTTACAACTCGAGCGAGATATCCTTGGAAAGTGGCAACAAGGGCAAAAATTGGCAGCCCCAATCAACAGGAAGGAGTTTTCAACTGAGGAGCACCGACAACACCGTGCAGGACAAGCCCACTTGGTCGATCTCGACAACCAGAGGGTTTCCGACATCGGAGAAAACAGAACGCGACAGAGCGAAGTGAGCACATCACGAATATCTTATTTTAGTGATGATTTGAAGAGAACTACAGAATCCCCCCGAGGGTCAAGTTTCGCAAGAACTCGACCTAAACTGGGGCGATTTTTCCTAACGTTGCACGTGTTCACCAACGATTGGAGGGTGCAACAGCTAGGGATTCTACAGGCGAAAAGTGGCCAGTTGCAACCCTTACAGCAGCGTAAGATCTCGGTTTCACCTTGAGTCGCGGCTCCGCAATTCTTTGGGGAATTAGGAAAGGATGGCAAAACATAGGAAAGGCAAAAAAAAGGCAGCAGTCAAACCGTTGGCTGTCCCCTCTTTAGACAACAGACCGAGTGTAAGGAACTGTTTTTCTAGTATATGTTTTTCCCTTGAACGTGTTTGATCTCTGGTATTCTTGGTGGATTTACTTGGTTATATTTGGGCACGTTTTTGGCCTGTTTAGGCAGCTGTTCTGACCCATACGTCAATACGGCCCATTCATCAATGGGCCCAGCCCATCCATCAATAGGACGGCCACAATAATATTCTAATATTAATTATCTCATATATACGGAACTATTGAGAAATACGGGACTATGGAGCACTACGGATAAATAGAAAAATCCACTCCTGATTTGAATAATACATTGAATACTCGAGTTCTACAGAAGAGGGCTTGATCTAGTATATTTTATTTATATATCTCTGGGGGGCTTAATTTTCTCGTATTTTCATTTATTTCTACATTATAGTTTTCGGAGGCCTAGATTTGTTGTATTTTATGTATTTATATCTTATATTTTTTCATTTATCCGTAGTGCTCCATAGTCCCGTAATTCTCAATAGTTCCGAATATATGAGATAATTAATATTAGAATATTATTGTGGCCGTCCTATTGATGGATGGGCTGGGCCCATTGATGAATGGGCCGTATTGACGTATGGGTCAGAACACAGCTACTGTTTATGGGCAAGTGTTGCGTTAGGATGAATTATTAGAGATTAGTCTTGTTGTTTTCCTTGCATGTTTTCTAGTTCAACACAGTCTAGTCTAGCTACCTCAGAAATAAACAAGCTATACTGGTAATATTCTTGTCCTCTAGCCACCCCTTGATCTCCAACACCCCTTACAACAAATACCTCTTAGCCACCTACTGTAGTCCTGTACAGGACATAGTGGGCGTGCTCAAGACCCCATAACCACGTTGGTAGAGCAGAGTTCCTTACAGAACACTTCTCTAACCTTGCCCACACTTACACCTCAATTACCTACTCTGGAACCGACTCCAGCTGTTAAGACTTGAAACCGGCAGGTATCAGGAGAGAGCATGTTGACAGGCGAACTGTCGGTGTCAGGACCGATATCGCGGGTCAGGGAGGTGGTGTGGCAGGGGGAGGTGTGGGATGATCTAGAGCTGCAACTGGCCAAGGGGAGAGGCCCTGGGTTTAATAATCATGAGGAGGAGGAGGATGAGCTGGTGGAAACAGACATGGGCATGAAAAAATTCGACCTAGTAATCAGAATTCCAGGCGAGGATGGAAGTGTTGACGGTGAGGGCCGACAGTGGATTGCCAAAGCATTCATTCACTCGCTTTGGGGTAGGGACAAAGTCCACCAATGGCAAGAAGATGTGGAGGACAAGCTCTAGCACGAGACAGGATGACTGAGGGACTCAGGGAGCAATTAGTAGAGCTTACCACCACGAAGGATTCCTCTGAGTTGGAAAAGCAGCTAGCAGACCAGACTCACTCGGTTGTCTTGCTTGCGGAGAATGGAGTGTGGATGAAGGAGAAGTTGCGGATTGCAGAGCGGAAGGCAGGGGAGAAGTGGAGGTCATGGGCGGAGAAGGAGAAGGAGGCACAGGTGAAGGCAGGGAAGACGGCGTCGGCAGAACGGAAGAACTAGCAGGTAAAGGGTAAGGCACTACCGGTCGAGGCGGTAACGATTGCCACCCAGACCGACCATATCCAGGAGCCGACGGTGGTACATGTGGATGACGGTACACAGACGGAAGTGGTATTGGAACAGTTGGAGAAAGGGAGAGCCAAGGACAGGGAAGATACGGTGATGAAGGATGGGTCTAACAATTCCGATAGCTATCGGGAGTTGTACGAGGACCTATCTAGGTATAGTCACGACAGTTCGGCGGGTAATCCAAAGCTACTGCGGGCCCGGGGAACCGCCCTATGTACTTGCCACATCAGCCAATGACCATCAGAACCATGAGTACGTGCGCTTGGTGGAAGGAAGCACAGAGCGAGAGCAGCGTAAGAACGCCCAAGGACACAACACCACCGAGAAACCTGATCAACGACCAACCCACCACGAATGTGTGAATATCTACAGCGAACGGGGTCCGACCAGACCCTGACGGGGACCCACACTCCCTGGACACCCGGCAGGCAGCACCACTAGAACCACAACGAATTGTGTACGGGGTTGCAGGTGGGTACCCAACCGGGCGACTCAGAAGGGCGGGCTGGGCGGGCTCCTGCGGTAGACGAACCCCATCAGCTAACGGGAGAACAGTCCGGCAATTCAATCAGGGGCAGAAACCTACCGTGAATTTGGACCCGAGCCAGCATGGGTTTCAGGCGCCGCACCATATCCGAGTATCACCAGTCTACGACCGATCACCCCTCTACTGATCGGGTTGTCCAAAGAAATGCCTGCGGGCTCCATGCCCAAAGGTGAACTTAAATGTCACAGAAAAATGACGGCGTGGGGTACGTCAGCTTCATCGAGGTGACCGTAGCCATTGGCGAGCCCGGCATGCACACTACATGGGGTGTAGTGACTGCGGAATTCAGATTGAAGTCCCTGCGATATCTCCCAGTAAAGCTACATAGCCTGCAAAGGGACTGGTATAACACCAGTCAGGGAGCAGGAATGAACAAAGAAAATTTTGTGCTTTGCCCACTACCCGAAAGAGTTGTGAGCGTCTAGGATTACGAGAAGTCGTAGTCACAATGCAGCCAGCACAAGCATGCCTGACCCTCAAGTCAAAGTAGGATGGAAAAAGATTTCGCAGCCTAGGAGGCCTACTGGCCAGCACAGCCGAGCTCACGTACGAGGATAAGGAGGCACCATCGGGGACCATGCCGCATTGGTGGGATTTTTAAAACGCTACCCTATACACCCCCAAAATTTTGCAAACGAAAGTTTCAGGAAACCATTGAGCTTTGTGAATGATAGCGCGCATTGAGGACCTAGGCCCCGTCAGTACTTTCACCAGCCACACTGTCACACAAGCTTCCTCACAAGAGCAGATGCGAGGGGAGACTGCTAGATGATTAATACCTCTGCAACGGCACAATAATTTCAAACCCCGGCAGTTTGACCCTGTGGGTCAGGGTATTGTGTATCACAATGGTTCTTGGAACGTCCCGGTCACACCACCAGAAATACCCAACCCAAGTTCAGCTAGAGATAGTTATATGGCATTGCTGTTATGTTATTGGGGATTATGAGGGAGACTCAATGTAATACTGGGCAACACGATAACACACTAGGAATGATATCACACATGTCAGAGCGTATGTGGGGATGCGAGCCTCCGAATTCGAGAATGAAACCCTTGGAAGGACAAGCAAGCAAATCAGTATGCAACAAGTACGAATGGTTGGCAAAGCAATTCAGGGTACCTTTGGTTGAGCGACCCCTGAAGGCGTTAGAATGAGTTTGTGGATAAAAGCTGCTTAAGAAATAGCCCTGAGACATCAGGTCCGTGATGCCTATGCACTAGTCAACTGTTGGGCTCAACTACCTCCCAAGGTAGGTAAGATCTTCTCTCCAGATTTGTGTCTTGGACCCCGTTACCTCATCTCCAATGCAAGCTCTCGCTATAGCACCTATGCTGACGATGCCAACTTTCAAGTATCATCGGAACTGAATTGGTGGCTACCTATCCTTGAGTCTGTCAATGTACGGTTCACCTACTCAATGTTAGTAACTGTGCTGACAATATAGTATCCCAGTCCACTTCCTGTTAATCGCAGCCAACTGCCAAGTGCACCCTGTTAACAGCAAAAGATACTATTGCTGGTACCCATAAACAATCGATGCCTGTCATTCCTCAGATTTCACATGACCTTTCGCTGCGATCTACACCTCCTTTAACTAATCCTGCAGTTATCCGACGATTGTTGCTTCTGTTCTAACCTGGTGGGGAATTTTCCTGGGATGGACCGGCCTCCTCAGGAATTAGTCCAATGTACATGTGTGTAACGGTGCAAGGCCTATGGACTATGGATAAGGCTCCAGGGAGCGCCCGTGGACTATGACTGTGGGTTCAAGAGGAAACGTATGTATTAAGAGTATATACAAGACGCTGCTTGAGGAAGGAAGGAGAACAGGAGGATAAGGGAATATAGGAGAGTTATATAGAGATCCTGCCGCCCCAAATAGCCAATAGAGATAACCTAAGAAACCCATGGTCAATAACCCGATCCTTCGATCCTCTGCATCCATACCAGCTGAACTCGTCCTTTATGCATATTCAGCCCTCGTATCGCCCGATCCTGTGCGTTCGGCCCTTGGGGCTATGCGCCGTGACAATGTGTTGGTCAGTTAAGGCACAATGGAAGGTACGGTAAATCTATAATATACTTTTATAAGCATTAGCTAAACTGATTTCATTGTCAGGTGCAGTCTACAACAAGGTACACCTCAGACGAGTTTGTGTCAAAATAAAAATTCGAAGCCTACGTACCACTGCCAATAGGAAAGTGGCAAAGACTAGTTACTACACTCGTCAAGGAGGAAAATCAACCTGTACAGTGGCACTACCAGACATGGCAACTACGGCCAAAGGCCTAGTTGATTATGTTCATGAAGAAACCCCACCTCCCTCTCTATCCCCAGATGCAGTAGGACCTACATATTTCTCAATTCGTCAGGTTGCTACATGGAGAAGTAATTCCGATACGGATATAGAGTCCAAGGAGAAACAAATCACCACGTCCAGATTGTGAACAGCTACAGGAAAATATTCTATGAAAATATTCTATGAAACCCACCTAAAGTTCACGAAAATATGGTTGAACTAGCTGAACAACACGATATTGAGATATTGACTAGTAGTTAGTATCGGTGATATTGTTACGGTCCATAAAACACGTTAGATTCAACTTGGTCTACTGTTTTGTGCTTCGCAAGACAAATTCTAACCGATATGCACAATTAACCACCAATGGCTTATTACCTCCTCATTATCCAACCTGTAAGCTGTAGCCCATTCCAGATGCACCCAATACTCAGATTCTTGGGAGACCAAATATTCATAATTCTGAGTCCGGAGACCTGATATTGCATATCAATATCACACTACAAGAAGCTGCACGTCGCACTGCTCTAAAATTGAGTCCGGGTGGGCTTTACCGTATCACTGCGGTATGCTCATACTTACAACATAACTAACTCGGTCAGAGAGGAAGAGGAAGAGGTGGAAATGGCAGCTGAGGAAGATTTAGTCTCGGATAATGAAGTGGAGGGGCCTATATATCCATGTTTAGTACGCTTTATGCCCATAACCCCTGATGTATGCATGTACTTATACTACAACTTCCGGAATTTTCTAAGATTCCCACACTTGGTAAATCCATACCCGGGGAAGGCAATATGGTCTGTCGAGGAATATCAATTTTGAATTGCCGCGTGGCCCAATATTCCCGCGTACGTCAGTCTTCCCATGTATCACATGGATTCCCAGACAGGGCAGTCCATACGAGAACCAGCCAGATTCCCGGCAGGTCAGAACAGCAACATCTTAAGCGACACTCGCAGGAAACCTTTCACCGGCATTAGTACTCCAGGGGACTGTTCATTAGAGATAATTCTAGCTTACAGCTACGACAGACACCATCGGCGGTGACATTCGTTACTAAAAAACCCGTTAAGCAGAAATATAAGGACTAGAACAGCTCCAAAATACGTCCAACGCATTGCTAAAGGCGCGAGTACCCGAAAAGAGCTTAACAAGTTTGACAATTAGGGGCTGGTAGGGAGCATATCTGTTTATGAACACAAACGGATCATGTTCCGTTGTTGAAAATTGTTTCAGGAACTACTTCAATATTGCAATCATTCTAGTATTATGATTCCTAGACTTACTTCATCTGGTGATGTTGTGAGTTTATCTTCCAAGGGTTCACAATACGTTGCGCGTTTGCAGTTGAACGTGGTGCTCGACTTAGTAGTAGGCTAGGTGTATGGGCAGCGTCTTCTGAATTACCATTTTAAGGAGTTGGTGAACATTACATGGACCCTGTTGTAAGTTTGGCTCATTTTTATTAGGTTATGCACGTAGGGAACGGAGTCATTCTGCACAACCTTTAGGTCCGACTTTCATTGATATTGTGCCACAATTCCATGCTGCAGGTGCTGTTGGGATATGACTACGGAATCCATACGGGTTCAGGGTAAGAGTCAGTACCGACCATTTTAATGTAATATCCCTGCCTAGCATCGTTAGCGACGAATATTATAGAGTTTTGGGGGGACCTTGTCCCATGCAAAGTTCCCCGGCCG
>Ga0307511_10005599_pt1 | contig 12754 bp, 13 predicted proteins | sample 13_EM_MG_FD_200266 | JGI IMG/M metagenome (GOLD analysis project Ga0307511, IMG submission 200266) | Populus trichocarpa ectomycorrhiza microbial communities from riparian zone in the Pacific Northwest, United States - 13_EM | ecosystem: Host-associated > Plants > Roots > Unclassified | place...
TTTTTTTTTTTTTTTTTTTTTTGGTAAATCAGTACTCGTATTTATACTAAGGTACATGACGAGGGGGTGCATCCCCGGGTGGATACCCGGCAAGATTGTTCAACCTCAGCGCCACCCCAACCCTCTGCTAACTCCAACTCCGCTAAGCTAAAATAAATCTAAGTACATTCTTTTAGGAAACCCGCTACCTCCGCGCAGAATTCCCTGCCCGCCCATATATCCTTCCACTCCCTCCGTTTGCCCCCCACGCATCCCGACCTCAGGATGTGTCCGCAGATGCAGAAGGGGTTCTCCGCCTTCCCTATCTTGTGTAGCCATGCCTTCATCGGTCCTCTATCCGTGTGTAAGTAGGTCAGACCTTTGAGCTCCGTTCTGTTCCACTTCATGTGTGGCTCCCGTCGGAAAAGGGGGTAGGCTTGTCGGATGCCAGCTGGTGTTGCTGTGCTCGGTTCCGACCCCCATTGGACCCTCATCACCCATTCTTTCGCCCTTTCATCCGCTTTCTCGTTACCCTCCACCCCGCTGTGTCCCTTCACCCACATCAGTGTCAGGCTCCCCTCCAGCCCCTTCATCGCCCTGATGGCTTTCTCGTCGATCCATGACCCAGCTCGAGTCGCTCCCGAGGCTAGGTTCTGTATGTATGTATATGTCCTCTACATACTGCTTATGCATACCTTGGGACTATTTCTGTCTTTTGTTCGGAGCCAGCGGGCAGTGCTGAGCGTTGGTCCGTGGTTTGTCGACACGTGGTTCATAGAAATATTCCGACAGATATGATAATGTTTTACCTAGCTTCCTCCTCGCCTACCAGAACTCGTACCAGAGGGTAGTCGTACTTCAGGCATAAGTGATAACATCCATACATTGGAGTCAGACTCTGAAGACCAAATAACTGAAATCGCTGGAGTAATTCGGACGATCCATAGCTCTACTATTCAGCACATATAAATATATCGAAATTCTTCGCAATTCTTTGCACAACCCCCACCCCACCCCAGCCACTATTGTTCGGTGATAGTGGTACTTGCGTGCTACAATTGTTTAGCCTATGCAAATATAGCATGTATTTCACCATATCTTTGCGCTGAAATCGCAGCAACAACATGTGGAGGGGTTTGTGATCTCCACAAATTGCTGTCTACCCCCAGCCACTAGTTGTTCGTTGGTGATACCGCTGTCACAGAACCGGCGCAGAACATTGTAGCCCATTCCGCACAAAAAAACTCGCCAAAGATGCCAGAAGGTTGCTTTTTTCCAATTTATTGCTCGTTTGTGCATCCTGTAGGGATGTGTCTCGAGACACTCGGAAGACAGGGTGGATTTAAGGGTTGGCAAGGTAATCTGCGCGGTATTTACGAGGCGAGAATAGTGGAGACCACATACAAATAAAACCCTCCTAAGAAATAAAGCGCGATGAGAAGCAACGAGAAGATCAGCATTGAACCATTGTATGAAAGAGGAAAATGAACCCTCTAACATGTATGAGTGGCTATTTGTGAGTTTACGTACATGGGATGAATGAAGGCCTCGACCTCCCGGCTAACCCTGCGCATGAGCGGAATCCCCCCGATGCCAGTTCATCAATTCAATACACTACCCACTTGTGAGCCTCTCCCCACTCTGCTATCATCCGCCCTCTGGTTCCCAATTATCCACCGGGTTTGGCTAGACCCATCGCTATTCTAGAGTTGGGTGTAGAGGCTATCAAATGGGCGCCCGTTAGTCCCTGCATGTAGCCCCAGCGGCCCATTGCTCAATGGGCCGGTCATTAGTGCGATTGGTGAATGGGCCGCCCCAACCAGCAATAGCGTCCCATTGACCAATGGGCCGTATTGCTGAATGGGTCAGAACATACCTTCGCTTGAGGAATCAAAGGCACTATTCGCGTTCGGTCCCAGAATGGGGTTGTTCATTGTCCGTCCAGTACTCGGGATAGGGTTTGAGATCTGGCATCAGGATCGTTGGTCCTCTATTGCTGGCGAACCCCGGGACCAATGATCGTGTGCATGGTGGGGCACTGAGGGGCCTAAGGGTAGAACAATGGCCCTGGAATAGCCCCATGAGTGTATTGCCGCGTGCCTAGACTAGTGATGGCAGAAATGTTGACTTCCGGGGAGGATCTCTGGAGCCGGATTTCATCGGTCGTCCTCCATCTTTGTAGGTTGTTATCTGGGGATTGTCCTTCCTGGGCTCCCAACCAATAGTGGCCGACACCTGGAGGGAGGCTTTGGCTCTAGGGGCAAGCGGGGAGACCGCCGACATGGTGTTCCTACTCAGGGGCTCCCAGACAGCACTAAAGACCGCAATCAACCTGGGCCACGGTCAACGGCTAGATCGCTGAAGGAGGGGCTACACAAGAGGAGAGACCAGGACACGGCCATTGCATGGATTAGGAGCCACATAGGCATCTAAGGAAACGAGATGGTCGACAAGAGGGTGATGTATAAGCCCCCTCTAGGCGTCACTGCGGGCTCCCAGCACACAGGTAGCGAGAAGCAGCCTCCAGAGAGGTCGGACGCCAAGATAGGAGGGACGCGGTGTTCAGGAGGTGCTACTGGGGCAAGAGGGCCCCCTCAGCTTACAACCGCAATCTCCTACTTGCACCAGATATGATTCGGCTACTGGCAGTATTTCTGCAAGGCGCCCTCTGCAAATATCTTTTGCACACCCTCAGGACATGAATCTTGCCACGCGATTTGCATCTGAGTTCATTGTGGAAATAGGTCCAACAATACAAATACTGTCAATGTCCCTGTTTTTTTTTAAATCTTTACTCCGCAGAGTCAACTGGCGTTATAAGCATGTGGTCGGGACCAGAGGTGACATACTTATAGCGGATATGTGCTTATACAGTTAACTCTCATTATAAGGATACGGTCAGGACCAGCGGTGACATGCTTATAGAGAATATATGCTTATATCTAAAGAAAATTACAGCTGGTTACACATGCTTATAGCTAATATATGCTTATATCGGGTATGCTTATAACGAGAATTAACTGCATCGCGAGAAAATTACGCCCTGTTACATATCTAGGGGGACTACGAAGGGCATGCATAAAATGGATATTGGACAAGCCCGGTGCGCTTTGTAGTATGGAGAATTGCCTGCTTTCCGGCCTTTGCCCTTACTCGGTCTCGGCATTGTTGCTGCATTTACTTATTGCTTAGTCTGGTTCTTATTGCTGAAAATAGGGGTTGCAATTTGCCGTTATAGTACCCCTTCGAAGTAGAACCTGAGTTGCAGCCAATAGCCGGTAATGTCAAAAATCCTTGACAGAAGTCGTCTAGTTAAGCTGAACAGAATTGACAGGCGAGGCATAATCAGACTACGAAGGGAAACGCACAACAACTTTTCTGATTTTTTCTGAACCTCCCACATTCGGTAATGCCCGGGGATGCCCATGTGGCCTGTCGAGGAGTCTCAATTTTGCACTCCTGGGGAGGCCAAGACTCCCGCGCAGGTCAGCCCATTGGTCAGTCATAATTTCACCAAAGAAATGAGTGTTCAGATCATCTCAGAAGTCATCGACCTAGTTAGCCTAGGAATAAGGGTCTAAATCGAATCAGCAGGGAAATCAGCGCCGCTGGATAAGAAACCCACCACCAGCAGCACGGTTGGACACGAATGAGGGTGGTGAATTAGAGGTGAACGTTACATAGGCCATGTATCAGTACAAACATGAACGCTCCTCATGCTATATATGCAATCCATTAACTCAAATATGGATTGAAGGCACCTAAAAGTTGAGTAGCACTACAAATATCTCCGAAGTCCCTATCCGGGAGCTCAGGTGTAAAGTCTTAAGTGACGTAGTCAGTTCGGTTAGTTGATGAGGGCCCGGAGTCAAAGTGACAATAACCCAATCTATGCTGATTAGAGAAATATCCAACAGTGTGGGTAGAATAGGGAGCTTACTGCTGTTACCCCTGTAAGTACGGCGGCGGCCTTCCACATTGCTTCATTCAAGCGCCAATTAAATCGCCTGTAATTCATTTCCATCGAGTGGAATCCATTTTGCATCTCCCCAGTGATTTCACGCAATTCCTTTCTCATATCTCCGCGGAAATCACGCAATTCCTGTTGCATATCCGCCCTGCAATCACGCAATTCTCCTTGCATATCTCTCCTGAAAGCAACAAACTCCTGTTGCAAGACCCTAAAGTCCTCCTTGATATCACTACTGTCCTACCATCATCATCCTTGGTTAATCACGATCAAACATTTGTGAGCATGGGCTGTACCTTGTTCATTCCATCCAACTGGTTCCACTATCCAGCAGTTTCTTAGTTGAGCCAGAAGTAGTCTATAAGGTATAAGGTGACTTACCAAGCGATAACTGTCCCGCGGATCCCAGTTTGGTGTACCACTCGCCCTAGGAGGCCCGATACTGAAATGCATACATTGCTGGGCCCAAGCAAGACGGACTCCAGATTGCCTCAATAGTCGAAACATATTGCTTTTAGCGTGTTGTTCCGGTTGTTTGCGTGTTGATATGTTGCGTGTCGTGCTGTGGTACTTTGTGACCAGGTGCTGGGGAGAGGCAAACTTTGTGTATAGGTCATGTTCTATTTTGAAAGGCATTCGATTTTAGCGCGGTAGACTTTAGCGAGAAGTTTCTATCTGTGCGCTAGTATAGCTAGACTAGTTCAGCTGCATGTAAATCCTATTTGTAAACATATACATACCACATTCCTTCCAACAACCCCAAATCCTTGTACCGCTAGTCCCAGAAGCCAACTACCCCAATCTCGAAACCCCAAGAATTTTACTCACCGGGTTTCGACCCAACAAATAGTAACATGAGTGTTGCAGACACAAGTAACACCACAAGCAACACCACAATCTGGCGCGAGACGACAGCTTGGAACCCATTCTCTTCTTTCCTGCCCGGGACCGTCCTCTTACCACCCACGACCGTTCTTCATAATCTCATGGTATCCTGCACGACCTCTAGCAATGTCTGTATACTCCCCGAACGAACACGGCATCCTTCCCCGCGGGCTAGGGCCAGCAAGAAGCACTGTAATTCCTGCACTAACCGACGCACCACCTACAACCCAAACCACCCAGGATGCCTACTCCATCACTTGATAAGCGTACTGTAGAACCTCACTACCCTTGACTCCGATATCGAGGGCTAGAGCCAATTATCTTCATGTATTCTGCATCATGCAGTGAGTTGTCAACTTGAAATCATGGTTTTTGTACAATGCGGGAGGCGTAGGAAATGTACCCAGACTCTGCTCAATCACATTATTCCAATTAGTACCTGGTCATATACCAACATCACGCAATTCATGAATTCATGTATTAGCCATATATCAGTATACCTCCCTTGATTCTATGAGCTAAGTCTCTTAGGCGCTTCACAGATATCCCTTCGAACTCGAGCAGCTTTTCACGTCCAATTCTACTGCAAGCCCCTTGACTTCTTCCCTACATCTGGTTTCGTCGTGTATCCCCGTTGTGTTGCACTACCCCGTCATAAATGCAGAGTGTAAATAAAAGCCAGAGTTTATGACCGAGGCTGACACTTGAGGCAAAGATTGAAAGAGGGAGATAATAGGAGCCATGAGACAGATGTCGAGTTGGATGGTAAAATATAGGTGAAGAAAACAACAGGGACGAACTAGAACCTAGGCCCCAAGTACACCAACCTCGGTAGTCGACTCGGGGAGGAGCTGACACCGTCAACACAAGAGCCACTCTGCGCACTCTTAGACAACCTCATCGTCCAGCACGCTGTGCTCATGCTCACCACAGGGAATAGTGGCTCACGTATCTCAAAAGATAGAGGAAATTAAGTAAACCTAAAGGAAGGCCCCGAGGATCGTATACTTCTTCAAAGGAAACACCGGCATGGGCAGACACCGAATGGAACGCGGCCACCTAGATACCCCCCCCCCCCCCACCCTCCCCCAGCCCTGGTACCGTCTACTCTTCGCAAGGACATCCGCCGGCAAAACAGCTGCCGCCGCCACACCCAAGAACTAACAGAATATTCCGGGAAGAATATTAGGAGGCAGGGGAAGTGGTACTAGTTAGTGCAAATAGTAGCGGTCTGTGGAGGTTCTAGTGGAACAGCGTGCTGGTGGTAATAGGTAGTGGATGCGACAGTAGAAGTGTGTGAAGGCTTGGTTAATTATTAGGAATATACAGCGCAGCGGGATGTCTTTATATACAATGAAGTTGCGAAAGTCAGTGCGAGATATACCGGGACAGCGATGTTAACAGGCCAATTAGAAGCAAGAGAAATACAAATAAGCGGTAGCAACGGAAGCGGCGACAACAGAAGTAAGCAGCAACAACGGAAGTAAGCTGAGCTGACGTTTGAGAAGCTTATAGGTTATTTGAGAATAACACAAGAAATATACGCAGGTAGCAGAAATGCAGGAAATACATGAAATAAGCAAATGCGCTGGCTGCAGGATAATTATCCACCGGATAAGCCATGAATTATGGGTAGCCAGATATATGGTGAGTTGGATAACTCGGGTGTGGTGGATGTATTTTCCAACAAGAACTCAACAGGATCTCAGGCTTCCCCGACCCCCCACAACAACAGCACAAGCCCCAAGCGGCTGATCATCCCCACGCAATCGTCCCCAGGCAAGGAACAGCTCCTCCTCGGCAATGCATGGTCCCTGAGGGGTACCAACCTGTCACGGTCCCAAAGCCAGCTATCGTGGTACGGAAGCTCCAGACCACCAACTCGAAGCCCGTTCGCTCGCGATCTAGCAAGCCCTTGATCACTCCCTGGACCCATCCCTGCTCCCAAGATTGCCCTCCCGGGCAAGAATAGCAATTCCGATATCAAACAACCCTGTCCCCACTCCGCGACATGTTTTAGGGCTCCGCCGATCCACCATGGCGGGTAGGTAGGGATGGTTTCAACATGATCTCTCAAGCCCGGTGCAAAATATCCGGGTTCATATGCGTAACGATTCTGGTGGCCTACTTTTCTAGGTTCTTTATCGTAATGGGCATTGCAAATGCCCACCAGTTGACCGTGAACGCCATGTTGTTGGAAAGCATAGTTCCAATATGTAGTCGGCCGTGCTCATGATATTGGGATAACGAGAGTCAGAGTACAGGTTCAGAAATCAATGAACTTGTAGTCGGAGGTAAGAGGGATGGCCTTCTTTGCATCTGTCTCATCCATTGTTATTTTATTTTTCAAACTGTACTTTTATTTGGTGCCGATATGGGGCCCATGATGAACCACTCGGAAGGCCAAGTGGATTTTACAATGCAGTAAAAAAAAAAATTAAAAAAAAAGAAAAACTAATACTCACGATGAAACCTGGTCGCTATTATAAAAACTATCAGTGACCGAGGTGGAAATAGGCTTGTGTTGCCCACTCCTTCCCACGTCCAGACCGGGTTATCTACTTCCTCCCATGTTGACAGTTACTAGCCCTCGAAGACCAAACCGCAGCAGTTACTGACCTACAAACCCAAGCCACAACCTCACAACCTCAAGTTAACACACTCACAGCCCAAGTCGCCGACCGAGATCAACGGATCCAGAACCTCGAACATGAACAGGCAACTGACCTCACAGATGCAGATTTTAATTCAATTATTTGACAATTAAATACATCCCTCCGGGAATTGCACTAGATCTCGGTCGTGCGCCGGATTCCAATTAGATAGGTTAGCCGGAGTCGAAACCCTTCAGGAAAAACTCAACACCCTTCCGTGGTCATGGGCAGCGTGTCCTGTGGCAACATTTAGTTTCTATATCCATGGAAATACTATTCACCCTCCCAGAAGTCCCACGCTGACCCATAAGCGCAAATAGTTAGAAGGTACTGACAGGTCGCCCCGAACCAAATTTATCGCAAAGAGGAGTCGGCGATTAACTGCTCCCATATGGGGGAGGTAGGTAGATAATATAGGAACTAATACCGGACAGTTGGTTGTGGGATTGCTTGGGAGCTGTTTCGAATTCCCCCACTGGGCCAGGATTAGGTGGAGGAGAACTCCCGGGACCCTGCCGCCCCTAGGAGGAGCTGGGTAGTCTTAACTGGAAGGAGGGCGATGAATTTCCGTACGAGACCATATAGGTCTTTCTCCACCATACCTACGAGAAATCCGGCTAAAACAGGGGATAGGGGAGCCAGTGAGGGTGTGGGGGAGAGGTTGACGATTTCGATTTGTGTCTTAACTTGACGAGTCATTTGTATCTTACTGTAACGGGATAGCTATGGACTTGGACTATGGATGGCTCCTTGGAGCGCCTATGGTTGTGACAAGAGGTACGCTGTATTAAAGACTATATACAAGACGTTGCGTGAGGAGGGTAGGAGTGTAAGGGAATATAGGAGAGTTATATAGAGATTCCGTCCCGACAAGCAACCAATGAAATAAACCCATAAGTCCTCGACCCCGTGCATGCCTTCTCAGCCCAAACTGTCCAACCTAGGAACCCCGTGCATACTCAGCCCTCGTATCGACCGATCTCGTATCGACCGATCCTGTGCATCCAGGTCTTGGGGGCCATGTGCCGTGACAGTACCCCCCCTAAGGCCGAAGTACCTTGAGGCCTAGTCATCGTCCTCTGGTAGGGGTCCTTGCTTATCAGGGCAATGCCCGTGGAAGTTGTCTAGTGCCTCCAGCTTGTTCACCTCCTCAGCTGCCTTCCACTCCGGCTGGTCATCGCCTATAAACTTTACCAAGTATTGCAGTCGTCTGCGGGATATGCGGGCATCCAGGACTTCCTCAACGTAGTGCTCCTCCACCCCATCCACTATGACTGGCGGTGGACGTGCGTTATGCTGACCTGATAGAGGGTCGCTGTCTGCGGGATCTAAGAGGGATTCGTGCTGTACTCGGTGGTGCTTGACGGTGCTTGGAAATCCGATCTCATAGGGGTAGTGTGACACTTCCTTGGTGATCTTTGGTGATCTTGTAGGGCCCGATGTGCCTGCGGTCCAGCATGCAGCTGGGGCGTTGGGTGGTAAGGTTCTGGGCATTAAACCATACCTTGTCGCCAACCTTGAATGCTGGGGCTGGCTTCCGTTCCCGGTCGGCCTGCTGTTGGTGTTTATGTATGCGGGGCTCGTAGAATCTCGGCCTGAAGGTGCTAGGTGATCTCCTTGAACTTGCCAGCTAGATCTCTGGCTTCTCGTTCTTCCAATCCAGTTGCTTGTTGTGAGAGGTAGAACTGCCAAAGGGGGTCTTGACCATGGTTAGCAAAGAAGGGCGAGATGCCAGTTGTCTCTGATGCATGGTTACTGAATGCGAACTCAGCCAGATGCAGCCATATTTCCCAATCATTCTGGAGGTAGCTGATATAGCGGCGTAGGTACTGTTCGAGGATTGCATTCATGCGTTCTGTCCGTCCGTCAGTCTGCGGGTGAAATGGCGTAGATAGTAGCCGCTCGATCTTGAGGATACAGCAAAGGGCCTTCCAGAGCTTGGCTGTAAACTCGGTGCCACGATCTGATATGGTAGACTCTGGGAGGCGGAAGACATGGCGAGCAAATAGATCTTCCCGTTATTCCGCGGTGTAGGTGTCTCGACATGGGATAATGTGGCGCATCTTAGTGAGCCTGCAGGCTACTACCAATATAGTGTTGAACTCATTAGACCATGGAAGCCCAGTGATGAAGTCCATAGACAGGTGCCTCCAGGCTTCATTCGGGATAGGTAGAGGGCGTAGGATACCAAAGGGTGCATGGCGAGAAGTGCATGAACGCTGGCAGGTGTGGCAATTTCGTAAATACTGGTCAACGTCTTTATGCATCTTAGACCAGTAGTACTGGCGGGCTAATAGCTCTAGAGTCTTGGAGCGTCATGGATGTCCTGCCGCGGGAGTATCATTGAAGTCCTGAATCAGACGTAGTTTGAGTAGCATATATAATTAGGGATATATGTCCGATCCCTATAGATGAGCCTGCCAGCCTGGTTTTCGGTGCATTCTGCCTACGTGTAAGTGTGGGCCAAGTTAGCAAAAGAGTTCTGTATGAACTCGGCTCTACCAACGCGGTTAGGGGGTCCTGAGCACGCCCACTATGTCCTATACAGGACCACAGTAGGTGGCTTAAGAGGTATTTGTGGTAGGGGTGTTGGGGATCAGGAGGTGGCTAGAGGAGAAGAATATTACCAGTGTAGCTTGTATATTTCTGAGGTAGCTAGACTAGACTGTGCTGAACGAAAACTGTCCTATCTAAGGCCGCGGAATTCAGATCTTTAATAGATAATGAGTTCTAAGGCAATGAGTCTACTTAGACTCATACTAGGCAACAGTAAAGACTCATAATGATCGCTCATTATAGACGCGTCCAGTGTCATGATGATGATGCCTAACAAGGTAATAGAAACAAGGTTGCTAAAGAGATAAACAACCTGTAACAAAAAACAGGATAAGCCACTGCCCAATTAGGCAAGCATAACAGGAGATGTTGGTCAGCAAGCTGACATACACTAAACCATAACAAGACAAGGATATGACGGGTAACAATAACCAGACTAGGTAACAATAGACTTAAGAAACGAGAAAACATGTAAGGAAATAGTCTGGTTGTAAGGAAAACCACAAGACTAATCCCAAATAATCCTTCCTAATCCCATCCATGTCCTAAACCAGTAGTCGCCTAAACAGGCCAAAAACGTGCCCAAATATAACTTAATAAAATCCACCAAAACTACCAGAGATAAAACACATTTAGGAAAACATATACTAGAAACACAGTTCCTTACACAATGATAGCTGCTTGGATCGAATGTTGCCATCTCGTAGCTGTCGTAGGATGTCATCCGGAATAGGGTAGGCTAGGTAGGCTTCGTTCATGAGTTCCGTGATTGATGTGAGGGGTCCTGAACTAGTAATTGCATTGAGGCTCAAGTTTTCTCGGTTAGCCGTACCTAGGGGTCACTATATCTGAGTAACCTTTGGTAAATCTCCGGTAGAAGTTGCAAACCCTAAGAATGCTCGTACATCATGAAGGTTAGTTGGTGATCCCCATTGGGTTATGGCTTCCACCTTCTTGGGATCCATATTGATGCCTTCATTAGTGATAAATATGCCTAAGTAGGCGACCGCAATTCGGTGGAATTCACATTTCTCAGGTTTAAGGAGTAAACTGGCTTTGGATAATGCTGACAGGATGGTCTTGACATGGATGCGATGTTCGGAGAGCGTTTAAAAATATATAAGGATATCGTCCAGGTAGGCAGCACAGAAGGTGTTGAGGAAGAGGTGTAGAACATCATTTATAAACCTCTGGAAATCGGCAGGGCCATTAGTTAACCCAAATGGCATGACAAGAGACTCGTAAAGCCCATACGGCTGGAGTTCTGGCTTCGAGAGAGAGTAGATGGGGCCGAGCGGTGGCGTGAATCCTTCCTTGAGGGGGATCTTATGATCACATGAGCGGTGGAGAGGTAAGACTTCTGCAACGGCTTTTTTTAAACAAAGACAGGAACTCATGGTATTCAGCTAGTACCAGTGTCTTGATTTTGTCTTCGTCTGTTGTGGCTTCATCTTGCCGGGGAGCTTGGTCAATCTCGTAAATCGTCATCTTGAAGGAACCAATAATCCCTTTGTTCCTTCGCAAAGTGTGTATAAAGGTAGTGCCAGCAATCATGGCAATTTGGTTCAGTTGTGCTTCTTGTACTAAATCTGCTCGCTCCGGGAACGGGATTGAGATACCTTGGATTGAGACAAAATTTATGCAAAAGTGGCTTGGGCAGAAGTTGCAGTCAAAGGTAATGGTATTCTTCCTAAAATCTAGTGATATATCGTGACGGCGTAGTCATGGAAGTCCTAAGACAAGGGGGTAGTGGCCGAGCTTGGTGATGGACATGGGAATCTGTTCCTTGTGGCCGTTAATATTTATTAATAACTTGGTGAGCTAGGTTAATGCTAGACTCAATAGGGCGGTCGTCTCTTACTTTGAGGGTGTGTGGTGTATTAAGCTTATATAGGGGGAGGTTGTGATCACGAACAGATTCTTCATCTGCAAAGGCATAACCAGTTGCTCCACAGCCTACAAGTGCATGAGTTTGGATACGGCAGATGTCATTCAATTCAACCGAAATAACTATGACTTCCACCCAATGATTCCTCCTAGAGGGTCTGGGACTGTAGAGACAACGGAGAAATACATAACGCAGAAGATATCGGATACGAAGGAGATGTAGCGGACCGCACAGCAGAGTGATCTTGCTGTTGTGCGGCTACTGAAAACCCTGCTGTGGTTCGGTGATCTCGCTAATCTTTGGGGCAGAGCTTCGGTAGTGATGGCGGCTGCAGCTCTCATTGTCGGTGGCTGTCCAAGATGGCATTGCCTAACTATATGGCCAATGCCTCCACAGCGGTAACAGCGGCCCTCAGCCATCCTGCGGGCTCGTTCTTCTGGTAATTGACGGTGGGGGTTGGCTGAGATATCCATAGGACCAGCTTGGGTTCTGGTGGCTGTGGTAGTGACTGGTGGCGGCGGAGCAGGTGCAGCAGCGGCTGCGGTAGTATCTTGTGATCGGGGCTGTGCTTGGTATTCGGGCTGTGAAGGGGGCTGTGGGGCTTGGGCTTGGCGGTGAGAGTGAGATTCGCCCTGAATTTGACGGCCCATAGTGTCGAGGTCATTGAATAGCTCAACGTAAGCTGCTAAGGTGGTGGACTTAGGGCGTACTGGGTGAATGTCATTCTTGAGCCGATACAGTAAACTCTCGTTATAAGCATACGGTCGGGACCGGAGGTGGTATGCTTATAACAAATGTATGCATATATCAAGAGAAAATTAC
>Ga0307511_10005600_pt1 | contig 12753 bp, 10 predicted proteins | sample 13_EM_MG_FD_200266 | JGI IMG/M metagenome (GOLD analysis project Ga0307511, IMG submission 200266) | Populus trichocarpa ectomycorrhiza microbial communities from riparian zone in the Pacific Northwest, United States - 13_EM | ecosystem: Host-associated > Plants > Roots > Unclassified | place...
ATAAGACCCCCGAACAGCCAATACGAGCCCTCCAAAACCAATATAAGACATCCCCAAACAGCCAATCAATACTAGTCCCCCGAAATTACCTATATATATGCAACAATATGTGCACCTCTAAGCAGCCAATATCAGTACTTCTGAACAACAGAGTATTCTTCCGCCGCTATTGCTACAAGCTCCCGCAGGCTATCTAGGCGCACAATACCTGCTCCTTTTGCTATGCCTTTTGCTTTTCTCGTCCTGCTTGTTTGTCTATTAATTTCCTGTTTCCTGATTGCTTCTCATGTTGTTTAATTTGCGAATGTTTCAACAAGCTGCATTATTCTTTCATATGAACAAGCTAGCATGTTGTGCAATACTATCTAGCCATGCTATTGTCCATTCCATGGTCCTCTCTGATGACCGGTTGCTGCTTGTTTTCATCATTATGTACGTAGTAGAATGTCATATAGTGAAGGCCCACCCGTGCTTTGCGAATACTGAATGTATGTGGTCAAAATTTAATTCGCGGGATTGAGAGTGCATAATTAATAGATGCTGAATAGCCAGGCTGCCTACCCTGGGGGTTCCTTATCTGGAGTAATGACATGGCGTTCAAGTACAATTGCCTTGTCTGAAACCACATAACCCTCACGATCGAAGTAATTATTTGATATCATGGTATCTAGAGCGCTGGCTCTTTCTTCGTTGTTGAGTCATGATCATTTGCACTGGCAGTACCCTGGGCCCATGGATGTCCATACCAAACCTCTGACCTCATTCACAGATAGCTTGTAGATGATTAAAACTATATGTTCTTTTGCAAGAATAATGACTGAACCGCGTCTCGGAATCCAAGACAACGCTGGGTAAACAACTGTTGGAGGGTCGACCGGTCTGCGTCCCTTCTGTAGGCAAACGTACATACCTAGTCCGGCAATAGCTTACTCAATAGTTTAATTGTGCGCCTGTATAGCCATTGACTCACAGTCCCATAGCCAATATTCAAATTGACCGTATTGCACCCCTCCCGCTGCACCAAGAACATAAAGGGTAACGGAGACCTGCTGATATTTCGACTATCCAAATTACCTCCCCTACCAGCGTCTTGCAATATATAGACCAGCTTCCGAAAGGACAGTCGAACACGTTACCTATGATGTCACTATCATGCTATGCGAGTCAGCTATGCTCTAGCGTGAAAGGTAATCGGTGTGGTTCGGTAATAAATACCATTCACTCGGGGGTGCATGCCCTCGTCATATACCATAGTATGAATACGAGTACTGATTTACCAAAAAAAAAAATAATTCATACCAAGCACAGCAGGAGGGATCTTAAGCTTCTTTTTTGTTTATGATTATCGGATTTGGATAAAGCAATAGATACAACCAGAAATGACTAGGGCGGCACACCGGATGGCTCCGCAGGCCACTGACTGTCTTGTTACTTATGCGTGGAACCGTTGGTGATATTGGTGCACGTGGTGTTGGTGATGAAGATGATGATAATGGTAATGATTCGACCAGTACGTAGTTGATGTATCACTTATGGTTACTTTTGGTATTCAATAACCTTCTCTTCCCAGTTAGTGGACCAAAGGCCTAGTAACTTCACCAAGTAGTTATCAAAAATGAATAAGTACGTACGATACTCGTACACTACCCATATTTCTTACATTTTTGCCATGTGCAGCATCAACTACTGTTTCCAAACATGGATATGGGCCTTGAATTGTCTGTTCAGATTTACCCCAATCCGGATCCGGAGCACTCTTGCATCGCTTCCATGAGCGATTTTTATTGCTTGCTCTATCCAAGATATTTTTGTCCTTCAATTCAAAGCACCTGTCTTCTGTCACAACCTCTATCTCACGGAATCTGACCTCTATCCATGTGCCTGGCCGTTGTCAGTTTAAGGCAAACGCACTGCTTTTGGAATATCCACCAAAACTCGTCAACACCTGCAATTACTTAGTGCTTCTAGAATCATGCTGACATTATCCAGAATACATACCTCACCTAATTTCTCCCCTTCTTCATTTAAAAATGTCCAGAGCTGCGAAAAGTTAGGGAAAGAATAGATACAAGCCGCTGCCATATAAATTTGTATGAGAAGGTACATGACAGCTACTTCACCCCTATTCTTAGCTCTCTGTACAGCGTAAATCTACCTGTTAGCCCTTTTGGGATATCAGAGGAATGGGTATTCTTGTAATAATTCTCCTCTGATCTTTTATGTTTTTTTCAGAGGTGGAGGTTTTGGTGTAAAACTGACGATGGCGGCCTAGAACTATATATGCTGCCGAGCTCCCGACGCCAAGGCTTAAAATCACATGCGTCATACATCATGTGTATTTTTTTTAACTCATTGCTCGCATGCATGCTGAGAAGTATATGGCGAGGGAACGCATCCCCGGGTGGTGACCCAACTAGATGATTCAACCCCTCGGCCGTTCTAGTCGCTCCCCTGATTCTAAACACATAGATGCCCACTCCGTTTGTATATCCCCCCCGCCGCCCAAGTCCTGATTATACATCATGTGCATGGCTATGGACTATATGCCCTACACGACCGCTTACTTCGAGTCTGTATATTCCTAACTGTGCAGTCTCTTTACATGATCTTGCCACTTTCGCTGCCCCACTGGAACCGGGGTTGCTCTGGGGGGGTAGATAGGGACGTGTTGGGTGAGTTGAGGGAGAAGTTGGGACGTCCAGAGCTGACAGACCGCATGCTGACGGGGATGTAGGCTGGGAACAAGAGGCAGAGGGGAAGAAGCTAAGGAGGGAAGTTAAGTGGGTGAGAGGCAAGCCCAATCAAGTTGCTCCCAATACTGTAGCAATGCAAACAGGAGGGGTGGATGAGCTGGGAAAAGAGTATGAAAGGAGAAGAGAGCCAAGGACAGTAGACTAGTAGTGGAAATACGTGCCGCCAAGACTGGATTGGGGGGAACTAGTGAGTATCGCAGATTCGCCCTAATATGAGGACCATTCTGACTTCGACAAGGAGTGGCTCTGGTGGAACCTTTAGTCACCACAAAACAAGGAAGGACGAGAATACTACCTATAGGGCAGGACTGTGTACACTGACGTACGATTGGGGGACACCCATGAAGGTAAAGGGGAAGAGGGGATGGGGATGCTGGGTACGTTTGAGAACACTGAGAAGGAGGAGAAAAAATCAGGCCTTTGTCTCGTTGAAGGAGCCAGTTAGGGGGGGAGACCATGTAGCTACATATCTATAGGTATACAGGAGAACCTGTTAAATGCATGATAGCCAGCCGACGAGTTTTTTTGTTAGGGCCAGCACTTCCGGTCTTACCGCATAAACCTCCTAAAATGCATCAAAAGTGTCCTCACGGAATTGATGCATTTAGACAGGTTCGACTGTATAGACTGGCAGACACTCGAATAACATCCTACTAATACCTATAACTCTTGCAATCGACGAGAACCCATGTTTATGTTCTGACCCATACGTCAATACGGCCCATTCACCAATGGGACGCTAAAGATGGTTGGGCCGGCCCACCCATCAATCTGACGGCCACAATAATATTTTAATATAATTATCTCATGTATATAGAACTATTGAGAAATACGGGACTATGGAGCACTACGGATAAATAGAAAAACCGGCTCCTGATTTGAATAATACATTGAATACTCGAGTGCTACGGAAGAGGGCTTGATCTAGTGAATTTTATTTATATCTCTGGAGGACTTGATTTTCTCGCATTTTCATTTATTTCTACATTATATTTTTCTACATCTGGAGGCCTAGATTTTCTAGTATTTTATGTATTTATATCTTATATTTTTCTATTTATCCGTAGTGCTCCATAGTCCCGTATTTCTCAATAGTTCTGTATACATGAGATAATTATAGTAAAATATTATTGTGGCCGTCAGATTGATGGGTGGGCCGGCCCAACCATCTTTAGCGCCCCATTGATGAATGGGCCGTATTGACGTGTGGGTCAGAACACCCATGGCTGATTGGACTGGCATTATCCCACTCGAGAACTACAACAAATGCCAAACTCACTTGATTTCCCAAATGTTCAGGTCCTAAAAGCTTTGAAAGTCCGCGATTCTGAATATGAATTGCCTGATATTGCATTGCAATCTATTAAACTCCGAGAAGCTGGTGCCATCCATCACGTAATTGCCTTAATACAGGAGCACCGACCAGGGAAGACAGCGCCATCCCGTGTCATACCTGAGATCAGCGGAGGAGATTAATCGATTGAGAATGGGAAGAATGCTCTTCGGCCCCAGCAGGTACGGGTGGGACCGCCGAGTAGTTTGGACTCAACACAAAGCAGGAAGAACGCCGCCAACCCCACCGGAAGATTGCGAATGCAAGGGAGCGGACAGGGGATGTCCATGTTTTGTCGACAAACAGTCGCCAACTCCATCGGAAGTTTGATGCGTTAACACTGGCGCGATGGAGGGGGTTTTCCACTTGAGCTTCGACATTGGCTTTTTCCACTTCAGCTGTTGTTTATGGTATATTGTGTACTTGGTTTTGCTTCGGCGGCTAGATTAACTTTGCCCCCTTGAATACACCCGGGCTTCTGGGTGGACCCACTATCGAGACGTACTGAATATATAAAAAAAGAATTAAAAAAAACCCTACTTCTAAAAATACTACACTTGGTAATCATATTACCGGGGAGGCTGATACGGCATACTGAGCGATATTAATTGTGCATTCTCGGGCAGGCCGTGGTTCCCAAGTGGATGGCTTTTCTTTTATTTTTATTTTTTATTTTTTTTCTCGAGTGGATGACTTTCCAGGTAGGCCAGCCCATTCGCGAATCAGCCAGACTCCCGGGCAGGTCAGAACATATGCAGGTAATGGAACATGGGTCTTCAACGATGATCAAGCACTTTGGTTGAGTAAGCTTACCAAGCTCGGGCTGTGGAGATAGTATCTATAATGCCTATAATTAATGTAATTCATAGGAAGCACTAGGTAGGTACTGCCAATGGGGAAAGAAGGGCCAAAACATGTAGAAACAATCCATAGTGCGTTTATAATTACAATTTAGCGATGTGTAAATGATCCCTTAGCAGCCGTACGACCTTCTCATGTCCTATTGCCCACTTCAGTGGCGTGTAGCCATCATTATCCTCCGAATTAGCATCCACATCGTGACGCTCAACTAGCAGTCGGACAACAGCCTCGTGGCCATTCCCAGCTGCCCATGACAGTGGTGTTCGGCCACTCTGGCTTTTTGAATCGGCATCCACATCCTCACGCCCAACCAACAGCCGTACAACAGCCTCGTGGCCATTCTCAGCTGCCCATGTCAGTGGTGTTTGGCCATATTGATCGTCCTTAGAATCGGCATCCACATCCTCACGCCTAACTAACAGCCGTACAACAGCCTCGTGGCCATTCATAGCTGCCCATGACAGTGGTGTTCGGCCAAGGTCGTCTTCTGAGTCCCAACTATTGTCCTTCCCCAGCTCAGTCATATACGACACCAAGCCAAAGTAAGCTGTTGCATGGATTCCGAGGAACTTTCTGCCCAAATCGGGGTAGTAACCATACAAACTGTAGATCATTCTATGGTATAACACCAGGAGGGCAACATGTAGATGCTCACGTCTGCTCTTAGTCCGCAGAATGTTCATCGCAAGCACCTCAACGGCTTCACTACAACCCTGTTCGGCAGCATATTGGCCCCAGTGATTGGCAGCGTAGTCGAGGAATGGAAAGTTCTCCATCCGCGTATGCATGTCGTCGTATGTTGTGCAGTCGGCACACAGTCCGCTGAAGTTGAGGTAAGTCAAACAGATTTTAGCAGCGAGCCCGTGATGATCAGGGAAATATGTGATACTATGGTTATCACGCTTGAAGTATTCCTCCAACGTATAGTGCACAAATCGAACCGTCATTGTCTCTTCATCCACGATAACTAGTCCAAAGCAACAGTCTAGTAAGCGCTTTTGAGTCGGAATCTTATCCCTATCCAGGTCAAGATTTCCAGGCTTGCCTTCCTCCAGCACAACCGCGAGTGCGTGCTGGAGCTCTTTCAAGCGGAGTGGTCGGGTAGCTAGATGAAGCCACATAAGGACTCGCATGCCTAGATTTCCAGCAGGATATGGACTGTCACTCGATTTTTGTATTCTCGCAAGCATGCTTGTATAGGCATCGCCTAGCTCTAATGGCAATATGTCGAGGGCCTCCCGTCTTTCGGCCTTTGTCGGCTTCGCAAGGACCATGCTGATGTGTAAAGCAGGAAGGAGAAACCTACATGGAACCGGGTGGATATCATAGTTAGCTACAAACCCCTCACACTCTGGGATAATACATAGAAAGATATGGCATACATTCCGTCTGCCTTACTTGTTATTTCTTCCAGTATCTCCTCCTGAAGTTCGTCATTCATATCGCCTGGGTTGATTTTCTTATCTTGTTCGATTTCGTGGGTCAGGTATCCTCGAATATCGCCTTTGTCCGCTGTGAGATGCATTGCCTCGAGTTGTGTCTGAAGAGTCGTATCGACTTCCGGCTGCACATGAGGACGCCCTGTGATAAATAAACGAACAGTGCCGAATTCGGTACGAAGTGCGCTAAGTAGTGCCAAGCGGGTACGAGGTTCCAGCTCATCCAGAGCATCCAAACAGATAAAGCTGCAACGGAGCTGGGGTAGAAGGATTTTCAGCATTTGTGAAATATCGCCGACCTCCACCCTTTGGTCTTTTTTTTGGCGGGATTCTAGCAGGGTGGTAATGGCCTCTGGTACGAAGGGAGCAGTAGCAAGAAGTTGCCTTAGGAGGCTTCCCAGAATATTGACCATGGTTTGGTTTGTTTGGTCCCGGTAGTCGCAGTAAATATATGCCACATTTTCCTCGCCATGTTGCGTTATTAAGTCATCGATGACAACCGAACTAAAAGTGAGGATTAACATATAGTAACATATCCATGATCCAACATGGGACATTCACGCACTTTATTATAGTCTTGCCGGCACCAGGCATCCCGTAACAACACAGGATACGGTCCGTATCTTTATTGCCATTATCCACCCATTGAACAAAACGTGGATGTTGTAGCAACCACCTCCCACTACCTGCATAGCGCTTGGCACGCAGGTCCTGATGTCGTTTCGGAGAATCCAGGGGGGATAGAATTTCTAGCAGTTTTCGTATTCTTTCCTCTGGTGTACGTATGATCGGGTCAGCTGTGATTCTCGTATCCGAATGATAAGGGCATTAATTAGAAGCATACCTTCTGCTTTTGTTGCGTAGTTGTCAATCTCTACCAGTCCGTCAGCTTCATGATTTCAGATATCATCAAGTCACATCCCTCGAGTCCACACAGTAGCCAGGTAGTAGGGATCCTTAGTGCAAATAAAAAAATTAAAAAATATATACCAACTTTTTAGAACCGTTGACTCGATCTGCTTTAGAAGATTGTGCATCTGCTCTAGTTGCGCCGAGTTCTCTGCTAAACCATCAGTTCAGAGCGAGGTAGAAATAGGCAACTCCAGCACAAACTCTTGATCCTGTCCATAGTGGCTATATCTGCGCATTCTCGCACACGGGTTTCCATTTCGGTCATTTCGTCGATGAATGGTTTAAAGTCATTATCAAAAGATTGAAGCATATTCCCTACTTTCGTCGTCACTGTATATTAAAGGCAAAGGGTCAGAACGGGTTCTGGCAAACTACCTTGGCCACGTGGAAGGTACCTTACCTGTGTTGGAAAGATCAAAATAATGACATGCCTTAACTGAGAAAACCAAGACTGCAGCATATAGTTCGGGTAATGCTGATTCCAGACTTTGTTGTAGGCTGCGTGTCATTTGGTCGCTGGACAGTGAGATTCCCCTTGTCTCCGCATACACATTGGCATAGAATTCGCACATGGCCATCTTCGCAACGATAGTCCCTGCGGCGGCTTCCAGATTTTCGGTGGTTTCAATATGGTTCAAAGCAACCTGGTAGTATGAACACTTAATACATCAAACAGATATTTCCTTCACCTGAATAAAAAATCCTATCGTACCTGCAATATTGCCCTGACACCCGCCCAGACCAGGGATGTAATCTCCGGGTGGTGCTGTATTGCCATGTCCACAATCCTCGCGTAGTTGTCGATATTTTTGAGGATTTTTCTAAACCGTCCGCCGCTGGCACCTTTCTCAATGTTATTTTTCAAATCCACAACAGTACTCCCTACCGAGTTAAGTGTTGGGTCGCTGAGGTCGAGAAGCGGTAATTTCTTTTGTCTGAGCTTCTCCTGAGCTATGTCAATCGATCGCTGCCAGATACGTTCGATTTGTAGAATAACGGACGGTGAAGCGACGGTAGGTACTGGCACATGTATTGATGTCGAGGATGGGACAGGCAGGGGTGCGACAAGAGGGGGTACTACAGGAGGGGGGGGGGTGACAGACGGGGGTGCGACAGGCGGTGCAACAGGCGGTGGGGATGCGGCGCGTGGAGGTGGCGCCAGTAACCTTGTACCGGGGGAAGGTGAATTGCCTCTCCGCGGGGGTGCTTCAGACGTCGAACTCCGGAAAGACCAGAAGCGCAATCGACTTGGCCGGTCCTGATGATCGCTCGCACGGGGCTTGGGAGACCGTCGGAAAAGGTTGGACATCCTAACTATAGTGATGAGCACTGTGAATATTCGGGCAACCGGTGTTTTCAATAGGGTTTCACAACTTGGGTCGGTAATAGTTGGAGTTGTCCATCTGCTGAATCCAGTTTATAAAGCGCATGTTGCGGCTGAGAAGAAGGAATTACTAGATACTGTACGTTCGGGTTGGGTTGCCGAGCCCGATCCAGCTGTACATGACACGTGTCCGATTTGTATGCGAGCAGTGACTGAAGCAGTTGTCTCACCAACATACAATATGAAACGGGGCCAAAAAATATTTCAATGCAGTCGGGATGGAACCATACCTTTGCTATGCCTACTGGGGGTGTCATTCGAGTTCGGCGTATCATAACCAGTAGATCGGATCCAAGGATAACCCTTGGGGAAGCGATTAGATATATGAGGAGACAGAGATAGAAGAAGCGTTCCGGGACAACGTGGTCTTGGCGTGGGATGCAGTGGTGTGAGCGAGGGCCTCTGTGTCGACCCACTATTGGATACATATGTAGCTGGTTTCAGCTCGGGTATACCCCGATCATGTGATTCACCTCATCACGTGCATTTGTTAATACTTAGGGAACTAGGATAAAAGCTTTCGGGGCATGGCAATTTTGCACAAAACCTGTCCTGTGTTTATAAATGACAAAAAATGCAGCAATCGCTCCGCAAACCACAGCTTATATAGACCTTAACTCATAAGATTTCATCTTCTTGCTCTCATTGCACCTGAGCATGACTTGTAGTAAATATTATGCTCTGAAGGAGCCCTATGCCAAATCTATGGAATTTGTATGGGCTTGGTTGGTATTCATTTGCATGTAGGAGAGCTGGCCACCAGCGTAATAGTTTATAACTTATGCGAAATGCATTAAATAGGGTTGGGATATACATAATGATTATACCCCTAGATTTGTTCTTGCCCTAACTCAGGCGTCGGGGATAGTCTGTGTCAGCAACTATTTTTATTGATATTTGCAAATAGATCGGTTTTAGTGTAAAAGTGCTGTCATCCGGAAACTTTGTCCAACGTAGTTTTACTGTATCCGCACCCCCGAGCTTAAGTTGTAGTGTAGCGAAACCTCGTTCGCAAAAACATGAGCTGCTTCAGACACTGAGGTTATTCCTTGGGCTGACTGTGGTGCAGGCATCTAGGCGGATAGGAGACGATTTAATCTAACTTGAGCGGAATCAATCTCACCCTGAAGCTCAGCATGGGACGAACCGGAATCTCCACTGAGGCTCGGATATATCCTTTTTCATTGTTAGCCCCCGATGAGGCGCCCTGCCTCCGCCAACTGTACCATATGGTGGTAATGTTGCCGGTAGAATATCGAGTTTGTTTTCTTTATTAAACGAGGCCAGACTATATGGGAATCCAAGTTGAATCCTGGTATATAAAGTTATGTTCCACGCTTATGAAAGAGGCGGAGTTGTCTCTGAAATCCCCAACGAAATTTGCCTCATATAAATTCTGACCTCCTGCACAACACGCTGACTTGATCGATTCCCTATTCACTTCGTCCTTGGGGGGCCCCAGGTAGATTCCCCAGATGGAGTGCGCTGTGCAGCCTGGTCCAGCGCTCCAGTGTCCACCATCGGCAAAAGTAGTCAAAGACCAAGATTAGGACATAAATCGGGATATAGAGAGGCGGAACAAAGCAATCGCCTCTGCACATCTACCTGGGGGGGTAATTGTAGGAAAATACTCGAGTAACTGACATGCGTGGATAGATATGTAACAAATGTGTGTAAAACACATTCAACATGTCATATGGGAAATGTGTAGCAGGGGCAACATGTGAAGGAACAGAACACCAACTGACATGCGTGCACACAGAGATTCATGCAGATATACCGCTTAACCAGCAGTAGGGAGAAATCTATATCAACTAGGTACGATGGCGATCATTTCAAACAGCCCTCTTCTCTCTAATTATCAAAGACCCCGACTACTCATAGCCTTGTATTCCTACAATAATACCATCATACGCGGTGAATCTCGCAACTCGCATCCTGCTCCCCCATCGTTGCTTGCAGTGTAGTTTATATACTTCGCGGGTATAAGGACAATATTCAGGGCAATCGGCTGCACTAAGCACACCCTTAGTTCTAGCCGGTACTAGGCTTTATTTTATAATTGCAAGTCGGTAGTCTGACAATAACTATAACAATGAGAAGAACACAAGGCTGGTTGCAGTGCAGTATTCCGGCCTTCAGGTAACTTGGGGAGCCTATCGTGCCATGGAGATTAATGCGAAAGGATTATATAGCTATAAGTCACTAGGGGGGTCGCAAATATATACCAACTGGGCAGCAATACATATCATTCTGTATGAATGAATTGTTGTCAAGAAAATATCAGCGTATTAAGATAAAAAACGTTTACCTAGTCTCCACTTATGTATGGTTCCCTATATAAGAGGATAGATGTTCACAAGAGGTAGGCAGGGAACTACGACATAGCACGCTTCTCAATACATACTACTATTAGCATTGACGTAGAGCCGCTGGTCTAATTTCTACTATAGACAACGAGAGCGCGATCGATCCGCATTCTTAGAGAGCAAAGAAGTTATACAATATGAAGTGAAAAAAAAATAAACATGGAAAACTGTGGGTAACATATGAAGCGGATGTCCAGCAAACCCATTTCTTCCACAGCAGGGAGTGAGCCGAACCCGGTCTCCGAGGAGCTACACCTGTGGGAATGAAAACTTTGGTATGCGAGCCGGTGCAAGTGCCGCCTTTTTCTCGTGCGTAAAAGCTGTGGAGGGTAGCGTATATTAACACCGCTAAACTTCTGCGCCTGGATAAATGATTTTAAGTATATAAGAGAATTTATGATAGTGGCACACCCTGTTGATAGCTAGTAAATTGGATGTTGTTTTTCCGCAAAAAGATACCAATCTCATTTAATTATGGATATAGATGTTGGGTCTCTGTAGGAATCGTCCATCGGTACGGTAGGGTTGTGGCATGGGTCCTCATCCACAAACATTTTTCTTACTAAAGGCAGATAATAGAGAAATGTGCCGTCTTCAAGCACAACCGCAGCCATTCCGCTATACCCAAGTAAGCTACTTAGGCTAGGAGGCTACATTGGTTACTACCCTAAATACCGGTAGCAGGAGGTAATCTCGATTGAAGTTCCCCGTTCTAAGCCTATCTCTAGGGTTTCCTTTGGTGAAGGTGCATACAGGCCATAGCTACAACCCAGACATTAAAATAAAAAAAACCCCAGACATCCTTCTTTTCACATAGATGAGCAAATATAGAATGAGGCAAGACGAGAAGGCAACCAGTATGGGTGAAAGTTATATGGCAGACAATGGTTGAGAAAGCTGCGGATCAGACCTGGTTAATAAGGCCCCCTGAGGACAATAAAAGCACACTAATGAAGATAAAGATTACCTAGGAAGACGAGGATTAGGAGGGGAGCATGAAGGTTTTGAGGATAGGAAAGCTGAGGATGAGCATAATGAGCAGGTATTGTCTGGCCCAACTATGTGAAAGACAATGTAACTATGTACATGTATATGTACACTGGCAGGCCCTCAACTTCCTAGCCCGGACCAAGGACCCTTGCTTAGGGCTGCCGTCTTGTGCCCGCGTTTCTAGGATTTGCAGTAGAGGAAGGAGGCGGATACATACATATGACTTGGTTAAGAGGCAAGATGGAAATAGCTAAGCAATGACTGACAACAAATGATGCGGCTGAGCAAACGAAGAATTTCAATAGTAGCACCTACAGGATGTGAAAAATGAGACTTGGCCGTAACCTGAGCATATAGGCGTTGATCACAAGGAAAGAAGAGGAAGAAGCATGTAGAAACCATCCGTGGTACGTTCTCGTATGAGTACTGAATATGTATAAAATAAAATAAAAAATCCGTAGTACATACATTTAGTTAATATCGCTGTCACGTAGATGCTTGTTGAGCAGCCCAATGACCTTGTCATGCCGCCCTGTTCTTGCCCACACAAGTGGTGTCTTGCCATAATTGTCCGCTGAACTGGCATCTATATCTATAGATGCCCAAGCAGAAGCCGTACAATGGACTCGCGGCCTCTGGCAGCTCCAAATGATAGTGGTGTTTGCCCATTCATAGCCTTTGCATTGGCATCCACACCCTCACGCTCAGCCAA
>Ga0307511_10005601_pt1 | contig 12749 bp, 13 predicted proteins | sample 13_EM_MG_FD_200266 | JGI IMG/M metagenome (GOLD analysis project Ga0307511, IMG submission 200266) | Populus trichocarpa ectomycorrhiza microbial communities from riparian zone in the Pacific Northwest, United States - 13_EM | ecosystem: Host-associated > Plants > Roots > Unclassified | place...
GAGGTCGGGCAGCAGGCGCAGCGCGTCGTCGGTCAGCCGGCCACGATCCCGTTGGGACACGCCCGCGGCGGCCCAGGAGTCGCGGTGGCGCTCGTTCCCGGTTCCGACCCCCAACAGCATCCGGTCGCCGGAGATGTGCTGGACCGTGGCGACCTGCTTGGCCACCCAGACGACCTGCCTCAGCGGCAGGATGAGCACGCCCACGCCGAGCTTGACCCGCTCGGTCACGGCGGCAGCGGCGGCCAGCGAGGTCAGGCTGTCCAGCAGCGGCTGGCCGGTCCCGACGATGAGTTGGTCGCCCATCCAGACTGATTCGAATCCGAGTTCCTCGGCGTGCTGGGCGGCCGCGGCCAGCTTCCCGGCGGGTTCGCCGGGGGAGGGCGAGCTCGGCAGCATCACCCCGATGTCGACACCAGTCATAGTCATCTTCATCTCCATCGTGAGACGCACGTCGAAACAGGGTGCTGCCGCGCTAGTCACGCGCGGGTGTCGCCGGTCCGGGTGGGATTCGAGACGCGAGCGCTCAGGTACGAGGCCTCAGCGCGTGTTGGATCACTTCTTCGGCGAACGCCACGGCCGCGGGCGCGGCGCCCGCGCGGCCACGGATGGCGCCGCTGACATTCAGTCCGTCGATGATCAGCATCAGCCGGTCGGCCAGCCCGCGTGGATCGGCGGCGCCGGCCTGTTTGGCCAGGTCGATCAGCCCGTCGTGAATCTCGTCGTAGTACGCGACGGACAGCACGTGGGCGGGGTGGTCCGGATCGGGGAACTCGGCGTGGGTGTTGTGGGCCGGGCAGCCGCGGTAGCCCGGGGCCATGACCTCCTCGGCGGTCCAGCTGATGATCATGATCAGTTGACCGGCGGGGTCGCCGGGCCGCTGCTCGGCGACCAGTTCCCGGACCCGGGCGAAGGTGCGGGTGTACCGCTCCAGATAGGCGACGACGAGGTCGTCCTTGGTGGGGAACTCGCGGTACAGCATGGCCTTGCCGCAGCCGAACTCGTCGATGATCTGCTGCATCCCGACCGCGTGGATGCCGTGCCCGTCGAACAGTCGGGTCGCCACGTCGAGGATGCCTTCCCGGACCTCTAAGTCGCGTTTGCGTGGGGACATGGTGCGGAGTGTACCGGACCGTCTGGTCTGTATCCATTGCTTGACACTGCTCGGCCGGTGAACCTAGGTTTTAGACCGATCGGTCCGTATGTGGGTCGGTCGATCCCGTGTCGGCATGTGGAGGAGATCCCATGGATCTGCAGCTCACCGGTAAGACCGCGGTCGTGACCGGAGGGAGCAAGGGCATCGGTCTCGACGTCGTCCGCCTGTTGCTCGCCGAGGGCGTGCGCGTGGTCACCGGCTCGCGCACCGTCACCCCGGAGCTCAAGGAGACCGGCGCTGTGCCCGTCACCGTCGATCTGTCCACATCGGACGGTCCGGCCCATCTGATCGCTGCGGCCGTCAGGGAACTGGGCGGCATCGACATCCTGGTCAACAACGTCGGCGTCAGCGACTCCGGGGAGATGGCCAAGGACTCGCTGCTGAACCTGGCCGAGCTCCCGGACGAGGAGTGGGAGCGCTCGTTCAACCTGCACTTCTACAGTGCGCTGCGGGCCATCAGGGCCGCGCTGCCGACCCTGACCGAGCGTGCTGGGGTGGTAATCAACGTCTCGGCGATCGCCGCGCGGGACCTGTCGGCCGGGCCGGTCAACTACGGCGTGGCCAAGGGTGCGCTGAACGCGCTCACCAAGGCCGTCGCCGCCCAGTTCGGCGCCCAGGGCGTGCGGGCCGTCACCGTCTCACCCGGCCCGGTCAGCACGGGTGTGTGGACGGACCCGGACGGCTTCATCGGCACGCTGGCCAAGACCCAGGGCGTCACTGTGGAGGCGTTGCAGGCCGAGGCGCTGGCGGGCCTGGGGGCCTCCACCGGGCGCGTGTCGACCCCGGAGGAGGTCGCGCGCCTGATCGTGTTCGCCGCGTCCCCCAACAACATCACCGGCCATGACATCGTGATCGACGGCGGAGTCCTCAAGACACTGTGACAGGCCGGAATGGTCGGATGCACCAGTCAACTACGTCCAGCCGTTCGGATGCGGGCCAACGCGGATGTGTTCCGGGAGAACGGAACGCATCCGCGTCGGCAGGAGCACCTCTCAGCGAGACAGTTTGGCGGCGAAGGCGGCCAAGTCATCCAGGGCGGCCAGGGGGTCGGCGGCCTCGGAGTCGAAGGGGAGAAGGATCCGTTCAACGCCGGCCTCGGCATAGCCGGCGAGGGCGGTGACGTCGGAGGGTCCTGCGTGCAGGACGGTGACCGGCACCTCGCGGCCGGCGAGTTCGCGCAGTCGCTCGATCTGTTCTTGCAGGCCATCGGGCGATTCCACTGCGGGGAGCCAGCCGGCGCCCACCCGCGCCACCCGGCCGAAGGCCTTCTCCCCGCCGCCGACGTAGATGGGCGGATGCGGTCGCTGCACGGGTTTGGGCCAGGAGTAGATGGGGTCGAAGTCGACGAACGCGCCGTGGAACTCCGCCTCGTCGTGCTGCCATATCTCCTTCATGGCGAGTAAGTGCTCGGTGGCGATGGCCCCGCGCTTGGTTGCGTCTCCGTGGTTGGCCATCTCCTCGACGTTCCAGCCGGTTCCGACGCCGAAGATGAACCGGCCGTTCGACACCAGGTCGAGGGAGGCGATGAGCTTGGCCGTGGTGATCGGATCCCGCTGTGCGACCAGTGATATCCCGGTGCCGAGCAGGAGACGGTCGGTGGCGACGGAGACTGCCGTGAGCGCGACGAACGGATCGATGGTGTGCGGAAGTGAGGCCGGGCGGTCGCCGAACGGGTAGGGCGACTCCGCCTTGACTGGTATGTGCGTGTGTTCCGCGAGAAAGACCGAGTCGAATCCACGGTCCTCGATGGCGCGGCCGAACGCGGCCGGCGTGATGGTCGCGCGACCGGTGAAGGTGCCGCTCAGGCCGAATGTCACCGGGACTTGCCTTGTCGTGCTCACGATGGGCCTTTCGGTTTCCCGGCCGGCGACTGTCACTGTTCCAGTCGTGACGATGGTGCTGCCGGCTAGTTGCGGATCCAGGGGGTCGTCCGACAGCACCGAGTCGGACCAATCGGTCTATGGACCGATCGGTCCGAACTGTAGCCTCGCCGCTCGGCGAACGTCAACCGCGCTAGCGGCGGACCGTTCGGTCTGGTAACGTCGGCAACGTGGCGCCCCGTGGAGGTGGCGTCGACGTTCGGGAGTGCCTTCGGTGCGGCCGTGAACTCCTGTCGGCCGTACTTGTTCGACGTTCAAAGCGATCTTGACGCGATTCGACAGACATGAGGATTATTCAATGAACGCACACAGTGATGGTCCGACTCGTGCTCTTGTCCTGGGTGGCGGCGGCCCGGTGGGCATCGGCTGGCAGACCGGCCTGCTCACCGGCCTGCGTGAGGCCGGGCTCGACCTGGCCGACGCCGAGGTGATCGTCGGCACCTCCGCCGGCTCGGTCGTCGGAGCGCTGGCCGCCGCCCGCATCGATTTCACGACCGCGCTCACCGGGCTGACTGGCTTGGCCGAGGCTGTGGACAGCACTGCGCTGGTCGCGGGCATGCAGGCCCTGGTGACGGCGTTGTTCCAGGTCGCGCCGGGCGCGGACCCGCGACAGGTGGTCGCGGAGATCGCCAAGGCTGCTGAGCAGGCCGACACGATGGACGAGCAGAGCTACCTGGACCTCTACGCGGTCGTCGCCGACACGCCGTGGCCCAAGGGGTTCCACTGCACCGTCAATGACGCCCGAACCGGTGAATCGCTTGTGTGGGGTCCGGACTCCGGTGTGCCGTTGCGGCACGCGGTGGCGGCCAGCTGCGCCGTGCCGTTCATCTATCCGCCGGTCAGCGTCAATGGGAGCCGGTATGTTGACGGCGGCATCGTCAGTCCGCTCAACGCCACCGCCGCACCCTCGACGGACCGGATGGTCGTCATCTCCTGTTCCCCCCTGGCCGCCACCGTGCCCGGCATGCCCGCGTGGCTCACGCAGACCTCCGCTGACGAACTCGCTGCCGTCGGCGACGCCCGTTGGCTGGCCACGGTCGAACCGGGCGGCGAACTGGCGGACGACCTGGCCAACATGATGAATCCTCGGCTTACACCCCAGGCCTTCGGTATCGGCCTGCGCCAGGCCGGGCAGGAACTCGATCGACTCGCCGCCGTCTGGACTGGTGAGCGTTCGTCGGTGTGACACCGCCCGTCGCGTCGGAGGCCAAGGTGATCCGTGGCCTGCTGGGCAGCTAGGACGCCAGTCCGAGATCCGCCATCCAGGATGGGGTCGGAGGAAATGCCTTACCGCTGAATCAGCGTAGGCCGGTTTGTCTGGTCCGGGCAGTTGACAGCACCCGATCTGCGCTACCAGGTTTCGGACCGTTCGGCCTGTTGGACCGTTCGGTCCGGACTCAACCCGACAGGGGAAGTACCATGAAACTGGGCGGAAAGGTCGCCGTGGTGACCGGGGCGTCGAGCGGCATCGGCGCGGGCATCGCCAAGGCGCTCGGGGCCGAAGGCGCCACCGTCGTCGTGAACTACGCGACCAGCAAGGACGGCGCCAACGCCGTGGTCGCGTCGATCGAGGAAGCCGGTGGGACGGCGGTCGCCATCCAGGCGGACATGAGCAGCTCGGCCGACGTCGTCCGCCTCTTCGACCAGGTGAAGGACGAGCACGGCAAGGTCGACGTGCTCGTCAACAACGCCGGCATCGGGGTGTTCGAGATGGTCGCCGACCTGACCGAAGAGGCGTTCCACAAGCAGTTCAACGTCAACGTGCTGGGCTACTTCCTGGCGATCCGCGAAGCGGTGAAGCTGTTCGGCGACACCGGCGGCAGCATCATCAACATCAGTTCCGTTCTCAGCACCGATCCGTACCTGGCGTCCAGCGTCTATTCCGCGACCAAGGGCGCCGTGGACACGATGACCTTCGCGCTGGCCCGTGAACTCGGGCCGGTCGGCGTCCGGGTCAACTCGATCCTGCCCGGCCACACGAACACGCCGGGCACCGACGGCAACTTCGACGGTGAACTCGGCCAGCGGATGATCGCCGGCACGCCGCTCGGCCGTTTCGGCGAACCCGAGGACATCGCCCGGGTCGCGGTCTTCCTGGCGTCGGAGGACTCGCGCTGGGTGACGGGCGAGTCGATCCGGGCCGCGGGCGGCGTGCGCGGCGTCGGCTACTGACCAGGGATAGCTATTGACTGCTGGTGGCACAGGCGTGGTCATTGTCCTGCCGCCCTTGAGCACGAGGTACGACATGAAAGCCATCGGAGTCATCGAATACGGCGGGCCTGAGGCGTTGCGGGCCTTGGACCTTCCCGTTCCCGAGGCCGGGCCCGGAGAAGTGCGCATCCGCGTGCACGCGGCGGCGGTCAATCCCACCGACCTGGCCGTGCGCAGCGGCCACTCGGCCACGCGGTCCCCGGACGTGCCGCCGCCGTTCGTGCCGGGTATGGAGGCCGCCGGCGTGCTGGAGCAGATCGGCGAAGGTGTGGTCACCGATCTGCGGGTCGGCGACCATGTGATGGCCATCGTGGTGCCCCGCGGTTCTCGGGGCGCATACGCCGAGCACATCGTGGCGCCCGCCGAATCCGTGGTCGGGGTGCCGGCCGGGTCATCCGACGCCGCGGCCGCGTCCCTGCCGATGAACGGTCTGACCGCGCGCCAGGCGCTGGACCTGCTCGCGCTCACGCCAGGACAGACCGTCGCGGTCACCGGCGCTGTCGGTGCGGTCGGGGGTTATGCCGTCCAACTGGCGAAGGCCGATGGCCTGCGCGTGGTGGCCGACGCCGCGCCGCGCGACGAGCACCGCGTCAAAGATCTCGGCGCTGACATCGTCTTGCCGCGTGGGGATGACTTCCCCCAGCGGGTTCGGTCGGTTGTGCCGGACGGGGTCGATGGGATGGTCGACGCCGCGCTACTCGATCACCTTGCGCTCGCGGCGGTTCGGGACGGCGGCCGGATCGCCACCCTTCGTTTCTTCTCAGACGCCGGTGAACGCGGCATCACCTACCATCCGGTCCTGGTCTCCGGCGACGCCCGGTCGCGGGCGAAGCTCGACCGCCTCCGGCAGCAGGTCGAAGACGGCCGGATCACGCTGCGGGTGGCCCAGGTCCTGCCGGCGGAACGGGCCGCGGTGGCTCACCGCCTGCTGGAAGGCGGCGGTGTGCGGGGGAGACTGATCCTCCAGTTCTGACTGGACATGGAGAGCAAGCCAATGACGAGCCTGACTCGTTCGGTCACGGCTGCGCCCCTCAATGAGGGCACGTCCGTCACGAAGATCGATGAAAACGACGGGACTGTCAGTGTGTCTTATGGCAGCCGGGTGGGTAATTGCCCGGTTGTCAACGGTTTGACGTCGCCGCCGCAGGCGGCGACCTAGGAGGAGTCATGGTCCACAACGGATTGCTGGACAACAAGATCGCGCTCATTGTCGGGGCCAGTCGAGGTATTGGGGCCGCGGCGGCGCACCTGTTCGCTGAAGAGGGCGCGACCGTCGTGCTCGCCGCACGGACTGAGACCGCCCTCAAGGCCATCGCCTCAGACATCCCTGGCGCCTCCTACGTACTTGCCGATCTCGGTGATCCGGCGAGTCTCGAGCAGGCGGTGTCGACCGTAGTCGAGCGGCACGGGCGGCTCGACATCGCGTTCAACAACGGTGCCGTGCTGGTGCCGAAGCACCCTGTCGCCGACTTTCCGGAGGATGACTTCGACCTGGTCACCCGGGTCAACTTCAAGGGGATCTTCTACGCCGTGTCGGCCGAGGTGAAGGCCATGCTCGCCAACGGTGGCGGGGCGATCGTCAACACCAGCAGCGTGGGTGGCCTGATCGCCGAGCCGGCGATGCCGGCATATGGGGCGGCCAAGCGCGCCATCCTCAGCGTCACCGAGTCGGCTGCCGTGACGTACGGCCGAGACAAGATCAGGGTCAACGCGATCGCACCGGGGCTCACGCTCACCGAGATGGTCGAGGAGTGGGATCGTGACGCCCCGGGATCGATCGAGTCGGCTACCGCGAACACGCCGCTAGGGCGGCCCGCAACAACGAGGGAGATCGCCGAGGGGGCTGCCTGGCTGCTCAGTGACCGCGCCTCGTACGTGACGGGCGTTGTGCTGCCGGTAGCCGGCGGCCTTGCCGTGTGACCGTCCTGCCGTGCGCCCCGGCTGTAGTGGCCGGCGAACGCGACGCACCGCTGGTCGCGCTCGCTTGGCCACACCGCATATGCCGTTTCTGACACCGGGTCGGTCCTGGTGTCAGAAACGGCTGTCGCGATGGTGGTCGACTCGGGCGTGCGCCCATCGAACGGCGACACGGCAGGCGTTGGTGCGTGACCCATGTGGACGACGGCGGGCTCACTATCGAGGACTGGTCATCTTCGCTGGGAGCCCATACGCGCGACGGACGTTGCTCAGGCGCTGTCGCGAAGACGGGGAGGAGGGTGCGGGTAATTCCGCACCCTCCTCCCCGGTCTTCAGTGTCCGCGATTCAATCGCGAGGTGGGCGCCGAGACTGACCGAAGCGGCGTGACACGGTCTTCGGCCAGGAGTCTCGATGCCCCTTCGCTCAATTGATGGCGCTGCCGGGACGCTCTCAGGCGGCGCCGACCCGAACCGAGAGCGTGTGGCCGAACCCGAGCTTGACCAGGTCGGCCACGTCCTTCTTGACCACCAGGGACTTGCCGGTGCACTTGGGCCCGGTGAACAGCGTCAGGGTGCCGGTCACGAACTGGATCGACCCGGTGCTGGGCAGCTGAACGGCGACACAGTCACCGACGTTTCCGCCAATCCCCTGGGAGCCGTCGGGCTCCGAGAAGTTGATGCCGGAGTCCAGGATCGCGCTGGCGCCCGTGGCGGCGGGGGCAGCAGCGGCGACGCCGGCGGCGCCCATGGTCGCCGCACCGACGAGGCCGAGGGCGGCCAGAGACAGAACAGCCTTGCGCAGCATGGGGTCTCCAATTTCTGCTCGCCGCTCTGGCGTTTCCAGAGACGGTCACCATTGACACGTATCCGGCTCGCCGCCGGTTCTCGAAGCTGGCGAGACGACGATCACATGCAAGGAGTGCTTCGACACCTTGACATACATGAGGACAGCTCATATCGGCTTGATGTCTTGCCAGGGCGCGGTGATCTGTGACGCGGCGTCGGGTCGGCGCTCGATCCTCACCGGTGCCGGCCGCGCGGCCGGACGGTTCCCCGGTGAGCGCGTTGCCACTGAGCTCACCGGGAAACCTGGATTCCCGGCGACGCCCGCCCGAACCCGCCGGGAAATCTGGTTGCCGCCGGTCGTCACGGGGCAGGGTGGTGACGATTGCGCGCGGGGCGCAGGCACGCGTCACCCGCGGCGCTCACTCGTTGAGCCAGCATCTCAGTGCGTGGCGCCAGGGACAGCGCCGCATCAGTGCCTCCGCGTTGCGACAACATCGCCGGAAGCGCCGAGGGCGTCACGGGCCCGAGGTCACCGACGGCCCGGATCGCGTACTGGGCGGGCGCCGGGTCCATGAGGCCATGGTCGGATACAGACAGGTGAATCAGCATCGCCGGGATCCGGTGACTGTCGCCCTGATCCGCCAGGCGTGGCGCGTGACGTAGCGGTGGACGGTCGTCCAGAGGACCGTTGTAGTGCCTTCCCTCGGGCGTAGCTCGCGACCTTGAAGTCGTGTCATGGCCTGCCATCGGGTGGCGCTCTTTCGGTGTGGCGCCAGCGGAACATGTCCGGCTTCTGGGGTCGAAGATCGAATCACCTGGATCGGGTGATGCCAACACGTCCGGGCCCGTGCCAACGTTGGGGCCCGGCGATGCGCGACTACATGGTGAAGTCATGCTCGCCGATCGCCGACGCTGCGGCGGAACTGCCCTGGGTGGAGGCGGGGATCATGCGCGAGCTGATGGCACTGCCGGTGCGACTCGGCGCCGGTTGACTCGGCAACGCCAAGCCCCTGGCCTGTGCTTCAGCGGATGGCGTCCACCTCATGGAGGAACTCGAGAACCACACGGTTGTGCTCATCGGCCTTCTCGTACTGCGCCCAGTGGCTGGCCTCGGCGCAGTGGTAACGGGCCCCCGGGATCGCCGCGGCGAGCTCCTTGCCGGCCGCGTCACCACCGATGTTCGCGCTGCCCCAGTACACCAGCGTCGGCACGGCGAGTCGTCCCAGCTCGCCCGGTCCGAGCCGGAACCGGTCCGTGGCGTGTCCGCCCAGGTAGGCCTGGGCGACGGCAGCCAACGCGACGTTGACCGCCGGGTCGGCATAGATAACGCGGCGCAGTTCCACGATCTCGTCGTCGACCTCCTCCGGGCTCAAGAACAGCATCTCCATCCGTCGACGCACCGCGTCCGGGGTCAGCGCGCGCAGCGTCTCGAGCTGCGCGTCGAGCACCCGTCGACGCACTGCCGGATCGAGGCCCTGCCCTAGCGGATCAAGCCCCATCGGGGTGGTCAAGACCAGCGCCGTCACCCGCTCGGGATGGTCCATCGCGTGCCGCGCCGCGATCCAGCCGCCCAACGACTGCCCCTCGATCGCGTAGGTGGTCCATCCCAGGTTCGAGACGACCTCCTCCACCTGCGACGACCAGGCGGGAATGAGCTCCGGGTCGACTGGCGGGGCGCCGGAACGGCCGTGCCATTGCAGGTCGATGGCGACGACGTGGGCGTGCTCGGCATAGGCCGGGATGTTCCGGCGGAAGTTCTCCAACGAGCCGCCCTGACCGTGCAGGAGCAGCAGCCCGGGCCCGGAGCCGGCCTCGAGGACCCGGGTCACGTGCCGGCCGCGGATGACCCCGGCGCGAGCGTCGAGCAGTTCGGTCCACAGGGTCATGACGTGATCACGGCGTCGGCCGACCTCGCCGGGATGCCGACCGGCCTGGAGTCACCGACCCACGCGTGGCCCCAGTAGCTGCCCACGGCGTCGACGAAGTAGCTGTTGCGCGGCCAGGTCGGCTCGCCGTCACTGAACCCGTACTCGAGCTGGAAACCGCCCGGCGTGGTGACGTAGAAACTCACCATCGCGTCGTTGATGTGCTTGCCCAGTTGCCGCGCGAGCACCCCGTGGCGCACCGCACGGTCGAGCGCGTCCCCGACGTCGTCGAGCGAGCCCACTTCCAGCGCGATGTGGCTACACCCCGATGGCGCGACGACCTCGCCGAGCGCGAGGCTGTGCTGGCGATCGTTGCACTGCAGGAACTGCACCCGTACCGGGTCGCGGTCCGGGCTGCGGAACTCACGCGAGTTGGCGGGTCCGAGTCCGACGACGGAGGTGAAGAACCTGACCGTTTCCTCGAACGCCGACCCGGTCGGCAGCACCACGTGCCCCATGCCGAGCTCACCGCTGACAAACCGTCGCACTCCAGCCGGGGAGACGAACCTGATCGGGTCGACGACCGGGCCGCAGAACACCTCATGCCGATTGCCGGCGGGATCGAGGAATCGGAACATCCGCTGAACCTGTCGGACGCGGAGGTCGTCGGAAGTGGCGTCGGTCACCTTCATGCCTGCGGCGATCAGCTCGTCGCGGGCATGAGTGAAGTCCTCCTCCGTGCGAGTCCCCCAGGCGGCCGCGGCGAAACCGTCGGTGTCGGCGGGGCGGACGACAAACCGCGCCGGGCGCTCGTCCATCTTCAGGTAGAGGACCCCGTCCGGTCCGTCCACCGGCATCAAGCCCAGGACGTCGGCCCCGAACCGACGCCATGCCTCGATGTTCGTGGCGTCGACCACGACATATCCCAGTTCGATGAGGTTCATGACAGACCTTCCTTGTTCGATTTCTGACGGTGGAAGCTTCGGATCAGCGCGTCGAATTCCGCGGGCCGTTCGAGCTGCGACCAGTGCCCGCACTCGCCGAACACGTGCAGCTGGCTGTGCGGCAGCAGGTCCAGCAACCGCAAACTGACCGACACGGGGATGATGCGGTCTTCCCGGCCGTGGATCAGCAGGACCTCGTGGGGCAGGGCGCGCAGCTGCTGCTCGGGCAAGGTGTGCGTGCCGCCGGCGAAGGTCGCCAGGTGGGAGCGTCGAACCTCGGATCGCAGCGCGAGGCTGAGCCGATCGCGGGCCAACGCGTCGACGTCACCGAACGCGGCCGAGTTGTGGACGAACTGCCGCATCAGCGCGGCCATCGACGCAGCGGTCGGATCGTCGTAGAACCGGGCGAGCCGCACGAGGCCCGGGGTCGGCTCCAGAGGCACTCCGCCGCTGCCCAACAGGGTCAGCCGACCAATCCGATCCGGCCGCTCGATCGCCATGGCCAGCGCGAACAACCCGCCCATCGAATTGCCAACGATGTCGACCTGTTCCAGCCCGAGCGCGTCCAGGAAACCGAACAGTGTCTCGACACGCAGTGCGCCGAACGCCGCCATCCCGTGGGGCGGCGGATCCGGGTGTGAGCTGGCGCCGAACCCGAGGATGTCGCAGGCGATGCAGTCGAACTCTCCCGACAGGCGCGTGAGTGCTCCCTCCCAGTTCGACATCGCCGTGACCCCTGGCCCGGAGCCATGCAGGAACAGCAGTGGCCTCCCACTGGGATCACCGGCCCGGTGATAACGAATCGAATGCTGACCGATTCGGGCGTCGCCCGACACGATCGTCGCTGTTCCCATACTCACACCCTCACTTGGAAACCCATCGGACCCTTCGTGTCAATAAAAGCACGTCAGGGTGCCGTTGCCACCTCTTTCTCGTTGATGGCTGTCATCAATGAGGTGGATGGCGAATGTGTTGCGGATTCAATGAAATATCGCTGAGGATGGCGTCGACACAGAGCAACGGCATCGGAGCGAATCATGACTTTCCTCGACGACAAGACGTGGACCGGAAAGGTCTTCACCGGGACATGGACCCGACCCGCGGGCGGCGACCTCGCGGTGTTCGAACCGGCCACGGGCGCGGAACTCGGTCGGGTCGGGCTGGCGACGACCGACGACGTCGCCAGCTCGGCCACTCGTGCCGCCGAGGCCCAGCGCGGATGGGCCGCGACCTCGTTCCAGGAGCGAGCCGCGATCATGCGTCGCGCGGGCGACCTGTGGGTCCAACACGCCGACGAGCTGCGCACCTGGCTGGTCCGCGAGTCCGGCAGCACGCGCGACAAGGCCGACTTCGAGCTGCACGTGGGCGCCCAGGAGTGCTATGCGGCGGCGGCGCTGGCCGGACACCCGGCCGGCGAGGTGCTGGCGAGCGAGGCGCCCCGACTGAGCCTGGCTCAGCGGGTGCCGGCCGGGGTGGTCGGGGTGATCTCGCCGTTCAACGCGCCGGTGATTCTGTCGATCCGTTCCGTGGCACCGGCATTGGCGCTCGGCAACAGCGTCCTGCTCAAGCCGGACCCGCGCACGCCGGTCTCCGGCGGCGTCGCGCTGGCGCGGATCTTCGAGGAGGCGGGGCTGCCGGCCGGCGTGCTGCACGTGCTGCCCGGCGGGGCAGACGTGGGTTCGGCGCTGGTGACCGACCCGCGCGTGCGGGTGATCGCCTTCACCGGCTCGACGCGGGCGGGTCGCAGCGTAGGGGAGCTGGCCGGGCGCCACCTCAAGCGCGCCCATCTTGAGCTGGGCGGGAACTCGGCGCTGATCGTCCTTGAGGATGCCGACCTGGACGCGACGATGAGCGCGGCGGCCTTCGCCTCCTTCTTCAACCAGGGCCAGGGTTGTATGGCCACCGGGCGGCACCTGGTGCACGAGTCGCTCTACGACGAGTACGTGGCGCGGCTGGCCGAGAAGGCGGCCCGGCTGTCGGTCGGCGACCCGTA
>Ga0307511_10005602_pt1 | contig 12748 bp, 12 predicted proteins | sample 13_EM_MG_FD_200266 | JGI IMG/M metagenome (GOLD analysis project Ga0307511, IMG submission 200266) | Populus trichocarpa ectomycorrhiza microbial communities from riparian zone in the Pacific Northwest, United States - 13_EM | ecosystem: Host-associated > Plants > Roots > Unclassified | place...
TCTGAAGAAATCCGCGGGTGCCCCACAACTTCGTGTACCGAGCTCTAAGAGAGACTAGCATCGGTTCAGTAGGCCTGTTGGCGAGGTCGGTTCTGACACAGAGGATATGGGAAAGATATTTCCGAAATTCTCGAGGGTCTTTGGAAGGAATTCTGCAACAAGTGCCTCGTCATCAGTGAACCCGGAGGTCAGGGCGAGCAATGCCCCAGCCGGAATAGATAGGTGGTTGAGTAGAATGGAATGGACTCGATCCACCTTGATATTGAGTTTTTCCAGGTGGGGAAGGGATAACACTCGTCCGGGAGAGGCGTCGGACGAGGATGGTGTTGAATAGGTGAATTCGATATCCCTGAGGTGATGTGCATCTTTGAGGAAGTCAAGAAGTTGTGTGATGGAGGTTTTTTCCTCCGGGGTATGGGAGAGTTTGAATGTGGTAAGATTCAACAAGTTCCTCCAAGGTAAATGTGTGGTGACTCCGGACAGGCTCAACGAGCACAGCGACGATAGGTTGCCGTTGAAAAGCTCGTTGCTGATGACGGGGGAGAGCTCCCAATTGACGTCAATAATTAATTCGTTGAGAAGAGGGATAGGGCGGGAGAAGTATGGTGTGAGACCTTGGAGGAAATTATCCCCCCCTCCGTCGAGACTGAGGGACTTGAGTCGACCGATGTGCGGAACAACCAAAAGGAACGCTTCCTCGAGGTAGCCCGCGTCCACGGGGTCGTAGAGGGAGAGTTCCAAAGGTGCTGACTTTGACCGTTCGATGTAAACCCGTGTTTCATCGGTGTTCGTGCAATCCAGGCGAACCCACAAGGAGGGACGTGCGATGAGCAGCTCCCTCCAACCACGACACACATGAGTCATCGTGATCAGGTCGTCATCGTCATCCAAATAGTCCGGGATAAGAGCAAAGAGATCCGAAGGAATTTTACTGATGGGTGCGAGGCTATTCTTCATGGACCAAACCAAGCCAAGCACTTCCAGCGCATCCCGTTCGAGAGCGTCGACCTAGAATAGACAACACAAGACGCATGAGCTTGACGCGCTCGTCCCAAGAGCCTTCAGTCCCACTTCCCCCTCACCTGGATTTGATCCATGCTTGTCGAAATCCTACAAGACCCATGATTTAACGCTTCTTGACTAGTCACGAGTGTGGTTCGAGGCATACCTTCCACCGAACGCGGAACACCATAACTTCCGTTTGGTCGCGTATAGAAGTTGAGATATGGAGAAATCGTGGCCGGGGTAGGATTCCCCGCCGTTGAGAAGGATGGACATCTTGATGTTGGAAAGAGAAGTCCCGCTGGCACGGGCGCTCCGTGGGCATCAAACGCCGGCCTCCATGACCAGGATCGATCCCTCCCTTTGACATGTAACAGGTAAACATCTTCATACTTACTAGACAACATGTCTCACTACCTTGCGGACTTCGCGGTCCTTAACCCCGGCTAGCAGACGTCGTATGGTGCACAATTAGTGCCACGAGGACGACCAGAAAGGTTGCGGACATCGTAACCCAGCTTTGAAGATAGGCCGCGAGCTGACATTGACCCGTGTCACCTTGCAAGTGTTCAGGTTAAATAAGAACATCGCTTCCGACTCTACGAAACCGGTGCCATATTTGATGGAACGGGGTGAGTTTGAAAATTTGATCATCCTTTGCAATAACTCACCGAGTCAAGGTACGGATGGAATGCTTCATTCGCCCTCGAGTGTCATCACGACTAGTCCCACCGAATCACGAAGTACCTCCGGGTAGTATCTCGTCGTTACCTCTGACATCCGTCTGAGATTTCTTCTTTGTATGTTTCTTCCCTCTGTCAATCAATTCCCAGCGCAAGGATTACGCGAACTCGAATGCGGCAACTTAAGTCAGGCGGGTCAGTGGGGAGAGGGGTGTTTGGATTATTCACGGTGGTGGTTGAAGCGGTGAAACGAGGAGTGATACGTTGGACTCAGTGGACAATGCTGTAGTTTTTGTTTCTACGTCTGCCCTGGCACTGCTAGCAGGCCGCCGCGTGTCTACTCGTCATCGATAAAACGGAACGTCGACTCGAGGTGCGAGCCCCTTCTCTGCGAATGTGCATGCTACGTGTCGACCGGATCCGGCGGCACCATCCGTCAAAAAGCGCGAATATGAGGAGCTTTCTCCTTGGACCTCCATCGTGCTTCCAGGTTTCAGGCTTTCAAATAGTACGCCGTCGTTCGTTATCTCGGATATTCTGGAGGAGTGGATCGAACCCGAGCTGGGATCTTCAAGACCGGGCCGAGGCTCGAAGGTTGCGATACGAGACGATATCGATGATTTGCCACGGTGATGAAAGCCCGTCAATGCATAAGAACGACACACTCGACCGAGGACCTTAGCGAGTGAGCCATCGGAGACGATGGTGAACCGCGTTACAGAACCGCTGGGTCCATAGCAGTCGACTCAACTCACGGAGGCGGGTGCACCTCTCATTGCTAGGTCTCCCTTCCGCAATAGAAGGCTGAGCAAGGGATGAACTCATCTGCGCTCCAGCTGGTTGTTCAATACCGTTCTGTGCTCCAGATTGTAGGGTAAGTCGCCTCACTCCGAGTCCTCCGAGTCCAAACGCGGTTGAGCGTTGACCATTCCGGGCCAGAAGCCGATCCCGAGTTGAACATGAATGCATGAACTCCGAGTCGAGGTCCCAGTCTCACTCACATCTTCTCCACGACCACATCGTCCACAACCATCCATGCCGCCGCCAAAGAACGTCCCGTCTGTAATCTTCGTCGCCGACGCGAGCCGCAGGTAAGCTTTATGGATAACGTTGATGGCTGATTTCCCCGACGACCAACTGACCTGGGCTCACAACACAGGTTCACCCCCTCCCCGTCCTTCGTAGCTCTGGAGAAACTCGGACTCTTCTTTACTGGTTGCCTGGTCAGAAACGGCGACCATAACATCCGCGTCGCAGATAGTATCAACAGAGACAACGTGGGACGAGGCAAATCGAAAGGCTTGTATTGGGAGTTGAACTTACTCGAGGAAGCGTACCCCCAACCCGTGCGTTATCACTCAGCCATCAAAATTTGGCCTGTGCTAATCTGTTTCATCAGGATTTGAGGTCTGATCTTCAATCGGCATGCATTTTAAGGCACGCGACGTCCGTCGCACAGGATAAAGGCGAACACGGTCCAGTCAACAATCGCGTAACGCTGGCCAAACCCTTCGGGGGCTTTAAGTTGGAGCTGACTGGAAGCCGTTCGAGGAGGTTGATACGGAGGAAAGTACGCTACCTAAACTCTCCATCCGGAGGACCAAACGTAGACATTCGTATCCCCGCAACAGAAGTCTTGCGTCCCAATAAGTACTGGTGACCCCAGCGCCAGAGAAAAAACAACCGCCGATTGGAGAGACGGAGAAGGATTGGCCCTTCAAGCGCGTCGCACACGCCATTGCCAGGATGTCTGAACGGGCCACACAACACGAGTGCGTTAGGTTTTCACTTTCGTTTTTCTCAAGACCCGCCCAGGGAGAAGATCATTCGTGGCGCTTTAGCAATGGGATCGAATGAGTATCCATTGTTCTCTAGTACAGGTATCACCGCCAGTTGTGATCGAGTCCGAACCAGAACCGTCGTCAGACCCAGGCCCGGTATCACTGCCGCCATCCTGGCTCACTGGGTTCGGCATCGTCTCCTCTTCTCAGTATGAAGCGCTTACAAACACGCCACAGATTCCGCACTTATATGGGGACCCCGATGGGAACGAGTGGTTTGTTGCGGACAAGACTCAGTCCTGGCACCGGGAACTTCACGGACTCGTGCGCCCAGGATGCTTTCGACAATAGGGATTTAACGTTTACGTTGATGCGTTCGCGTGAATTAACTGGCCACCGCCCAGGTGGCGACGGACACGGAATGCTTTGTTCCATTCTACCGGTAAACAGAAAGGTTGGCCTGAAATGACCGTGATTTTCCGGAATACGTAGAATACAGGAGAACAGTTTGTCGGGTGGTCAGACCGCGACTTACAGCTGGTAAAGGGAGGCAACCAGAGTACTACCCTGCCAGCCAATCAATTGTCCCTGTCTCCAGGAACATGGTCCCATCCAGGCGACTGCTCCCTGACCCTGTAATCTGCGTGTGTAACATGCTCCCTGAGTCCGAACACCTCCTTCCCCAGTATGAGTTCACCCAAACCAACGACGGTGATTGATGAGAGTTTCATTCCGGCCGAAGCTCGTTCCTTCGCCATGCCCATCAACTCCTTGATGTTGGACAAGTCCAGTACCTCAATATAGAGAACGAGCTCCTCCAACTTGGGACATAGAACACGTTTTGAGGCGTTTCGGCCCGGATTTAAGGCGAGGATGAAGGATTTGTTGTTGCACTGGGTCAGTGTGAGGGTCCGGAGGTCTTTCATGCGAGAAAGAATGTGATAAGGAGTGGATTTGTCAACTGTACCCGTCGCTGGGGGTTTGTACCGTGCAACCGCCAGCCGCTGGGTTCCTGAAAGGTCGAAGCGGCTTAGGGACCGAAGAATTCGACGGTCCAAAGTGAATGCGGCCCTATCGTCCCGAACTTTCCAACAACCATACATGTAGAGCCCTCCATTTGGGCCACTCAATCGCAGACTCTTCCAGGGGTTAGCAAGGAAAAGATTGATGGAGGATATGGGAAAGATGTTTCCGAGATTCTCGAGGGTCTTTGGAAGGAAGTCTGGAACCGGTGACTTGTCACCAGTGAACCCGGAGGTCAGGGTGAGTGATGCCCCGGCAGGAATAGAGAGGTGATTGAGAAGAATGGAATTGACTAGATCCAACTCGACAGTGAGTTTTTCCAGGTGGGGAAGGGATAACACTCGTCCGGGAGAAGCGTCGGAGGAGGGTGGTATCGAATGACTGAGCGTGATGTCCCTAAGGTGATGAGCATCCTCAAAGAAGTCGAGAAGTTGTGTGATGGATGTTTCGCCCACCTGGGCGCATTCAAGGCTGAATGTCGTGAGTTTCGACAGATTCCTCCAGGGCAAATGTGTCGTGGCTCCGGACAGGCTCAACGAGCACAATGACTTCAGGTCGCCATTGAGAAATATGGTGTCGAAGGCATCGGTGGGGACATCATTATTGACGATTGTTAATTTGCTGAGAAGGGGGGCGGGACAGGAAAGGTGTGGTGTGAGATTTTGGAGGAGATCCCCTGCTACATCGATATAGAGGGACTTAATTCGACTGATGTGTGGAACGACCAAAAGGAACGCTTCCTCGAGGTTATCCGTGTCCACCCAGTCGTAGAGAGAGATATCCAAAGGTGCCGATTTTGACCGTTCAATGTAAACACGTGTTCTGTCAATACTTTCGCACCACAGGCGGCCCCACAAGGAAGGACATGTTGTGAGCAGCTCCCTCCAACCATGACACACATGAGTCATCGCGATCAGGTTTTTGTCATCGCCGTCGTCACCCAAATACTTCGGGATAAGGGAGAAGACGTCTAAAGGGATTTTGCTGATAGGGGCGAAATGATTCTTCATGGACCGAACCAGGCCAAGCATTTCCAACGCGTCCCGTTCAAGAGCATCGACCTGCAATAACACAGATGCGTAAGCTTGACACATTCGTTTCAACCGCGTTCAGTCATATTTCTACTTCACCTCGACCCAGTTCATAGTTGTTGAAATCCTGCCAGGTTCACGATTTAGCACCTTGTGGCAAGTGATGAGCGTGGTCCCAGACGGACCTTCCACCGGATGTAGTATCCCATAGCTTCCGTTTGATCGCGTATACGAGTTGAGATATGGAGAAATCGTAACCGGGGTAGGTTTCTCCGCAGTTGAGGGAGGTATACATCGTGATGTCGGAAAGAGAAGTGTCGCTGGCACGCATGATCGATCCCTCCTATTGACATACTATATACTGAGAGGCAAGCATCTTCATACTTACTCAACTTCCTACCTTGCAGACTCCGCGGCCCTTAACCCTGGTCAGCCGATGTCGTATAGTGCACAATTAGCCACGAGGACGACCCGAAAGGAAGAGAGACTCACCCGTGCCACCTTGTGTTCAGGTTGAGAACATCCCATCTGACTCTACGGAACCGGTGCCAGCATGACATAACTCACCAAACTAAGGTACGATGGAATGCTTCAAATCCCCTCGAGTGTCATCACGACGTGTCCCACTGAATCACAAAATACCTCTGGGTATCTCGCCGTTACCCCTCTGTCAATCGGATCTTTGGGAGACTCGAGGCGATAGTGAGGATGGTGAAAACGAGGAGTGGTCTATTGGGCTCGGCGGACACTGCTGTAGTTTTTGTCTCGGCACTGCTAGCAGGCCCGTCTGCTCGTCATCGATGAAACGGAATGTCGAGAAGTACGAGTCTCTTCTCTGCGAACGTATACGGCATACATGTCAACCGGGTCCAGTGACACCACCCATTGAAAAGCGCGAATATGAAGAACTTTAAGCTTTATCCCTGGGCCTCCTTCGTGCCTTCAAGTTTCAAGGTTTCAAATTTTCAAGCCTCGAGTGTGAACCTGACCCATCGAGGCGCCCGAGCGGCGTGTCGATGCGGTTCACCGTCGTTTGTCATCCCGGTCAGTATCCCTGGGCCCCGTCGAGTTCCCATCTCACGGAGGCGGGTGCAGCTTTCATTGTTAGATCTCACTTCCGCGGTAGAAGACTGAGCAAGGGATGAGCTCATCCACACTCCAGCTAGTTGTTCAAGACCGTTCCATGCTCCTAGGGTAAGTCGCTTCACTCCAAACATGGTTGAGCGTTGACCATTCCGGGCCAGAAGCCGATCCCGAGTTGAACATGAACACGGGCTCGAGTCGGGGTCCCAGTCTCACTCACACCTTCTCCACGACCATATCGTCCACAACCCTTCATGCCACCGCCAAAGAACTCCCCGTCTGTAATCTTTGTCGCCGACGCGAGCCGCAGGTAAGCTTTATGAATAGTGCTGATGGCTGATTCCCCCGACGACCAACTGACCCCGGCCCACAACACAGGTTCACCCCCTCCCCGTCCTTCGTAGCTCTGGAGAAACTCGGGCTCTTCTTTACTGGGCCCCTGGTCAGAAACGGCGACCATAACACCCGCGCTGTAGAGAGTATCAACAAAGACAACGTGGGACGAAGCAAATCGAAATACTTGTATCTGGAGTTGAACTTGCTCCAGGAAGTGTATCCCCAACCCGTGCGTTATCACTCGACCATCAAAATTTGGCCTGTGCTAATCTGTTTCATCAGGATTTGAGGTCTGATCTTCAGTCGGCATGCATTTTAAGACACGCGACGTCCGTCGCACAGGATAAAGGCGAACTTCACGGTCCGGTCAACAAACGCAACGCTGCCCCACCGCTTCGGGGGCTTTATATTGGAGCTGGCTGGAGGCCGTTCGAGGAGGCTGGTACAGAGGATGGTACGCTACCTAGACGCTCCGTCCGGAAGACCAAACGTAGACCTTCATATCCCCGCAGCAGAACACCTTTCGTCCCAACAAGAACCGACGACCCCAGCACCGGAGCCGAAAGCGGTACCGATTGGAGAAACGGAGCAGGGTCAGCCTTCTGAGCGCGTCGCACACGCCATTGGCAGGATGTATGAACACGTCACACAACACAAGTACGTCGAGATTTGTAATCCGCCCTCCCCTTTCTCAAGACTCGTGTAGTGAGAAGGTCATTCGTGGCGCCATGACCAACGGAATTGAATGGGAATTCATCATCCTCCACCTCAACGAAAACGGGAAGGGTGGGGGATACAAGGTATCGCCGCCAGTCGTGATCGAGTCTGAACCAGAACATCCCTATCACGTCGTCAGTCCCGGACCTGACGTCGTCGCGGCCATTCTGGCTCATTGGGTGCGACAGTACCTTCTTTTCTCAGTGTGATGTGCTCATGAATGAACCACAGATTCCGCGTTGTTACGAAGACCTTGATGGGAACGACTGGTTTGTGGCGGACACGGCCTGAGGTCCCCACGTCACAGCGCAGAAACCTCATTTCGACGAGAGCAAGGATGAATGGGCATGTACGCCGGAGATGTTGTTGAGAATAGAATCACCATTTGTACATTAACAATCAATTAATCATCCCATCTTCAGGACAATCGTCGGCATCTCTCCAACCCTGTAGTGCACGCTCGTACCATACTTCGTGAGGTCGAAAATGCTCTTTCTCGGCATGAGTCTACTCGGACCAACGATCGTGATTGATGAGAGCTTTTTGCCCGCTGAAGCTCGTTCCTTCGCCATAGTCATCAACTCCCTGTTGTTGAAGAATTCCGGGTCCCTAATATAAAGAATGAGCTCCTCGAGCTTGGGGCATAGAGTGCGTTTTGAGCGGGTTTGGACCGGGTTCAAGGCGAATATGAATGGCAGATTGTTGCATTGATTCAGCGTGAGGGTGCAGAGATCGTCCATGCGAAGCAAGATGTAGTAAGGAGCTGATTCATCGGTTTCGTCCACTTTTGGAGGTTGATATGCCGCAATCGCCAGCCTCTGGGTTCCCGAAAGGACAAAGTAGCTTAGGGACCGAAGGACTCGACCTTCAAAATCGGATGTGGTAGTGTCTCGTATATCCGTCCAGTAGCCATCCATGCAGAGCCGTCCACTCGGCCCATCCAATCGTACACGCTTCTGAGCTACATCGAGGTATAGATTGACCGAGGTTATGGAAGAGACATTTTTGAGGTTCCCAACGCTCTTTGGTAGGAAGTCTGGAAGCGGCGAGTCGTCACCATGAAAACAGAACCTCTGGAGGAGTGATGCCCCAACTGGGATAGAGAGGTGATTGAGGAGAGCGGAATGGGTTGCGCCCGCACTGATAACGAGACTTTCTAGACAGGGTAGGGATACCACTCGACCAGGGGGAGCGTTGGAGACGGTTGGGATTGAATCATTGAGTTGGATGTCCCTGAGGCGGTGGGCATTTGTGAAGAAGTCGAGAAATTGGGTGATTGAGATTGTGCCCCTCGGGACACGAGAAAGCGTGAAGTTTGTGAGCTGTGACAAATTCTTCCAGGGCAGATGTGTGATGACTTTGTCCAGGGTCAATTCGCGCAACGACGATAGGTCGCCATTGAAAAGTGTCCCTTCGAGGACGACAGGTGTGGAGCGGCAGATGCTCTTGATTGTTAATTCTCTGAGAAGAGGGGTAGGGCAGGAGATGTAAGGTGTGATATTTTCGACAACATTCGGCCTTCCATCGATACTGAGGGACCTGAGCCGGCTGATATGCGGAACCACCAAAAGGAATGCATCCTCAAGGTAGTGTACGGACCATCCTTCGTGAAGGGAAATATGCAAAGGTAATGATTTTGACCGTTCGATGTAAACGCGTGTCTTGTCTGTTCTCGCAATTCAAGCGAGTCCATAGCGAGGGACGTGCGATGAGTAACTCCCTCCAACCATGGCACACATGAGTCATCGCCACCAGGCCCTTGTCCATTTCACGGTTCCTAAAGTACCCCGGGATAAGGGAAAAGACATCAGGAGTAATCTTGTTGATAGGGGCGAAATTGTTCTTCATGGACCGAACCAAGCCGAGCACTTCCAACGCATCCTGTTCAATGGCATCGACCTATAATAACCACACAAAGACGTGTAAGTTCAACGTGCTCGTACCAACCCCCTTCGATTCCATTCCCATCTCACCTCGATTTGATTCGTAATCCTGGAGAATTAAAGATTCAGTACTTTGTGGCAAGTGAAAAATTCGGTTCTAGACGTACCTTCCACCGAATGCGGGGTCCCATAACTTCCGTTTGACCGCGTACAAGAGTTGAGGGACCGAGAGGCTGTGACCGGGATAGGTTTCCCCGCCGTTGATGGAGGTGGACATTGTGGTGTCGGAAGGAGAGTTCCGGTATGGGCGCTCCGCAGACGACGCGCGGATGTCTATTATCGACGGCTGGGAGCGACCTCCCGCCTCAAAAATTGAATGGTAGCTAGTGTAGGGTATGTATCTTATACCAGAATGTTTTGGGCTGCGCCGGATAAACAGGAGAATTACAATCTTCGATTTACACTTCCGGTCATATGTGCACTTCTGGGCCCAATACAGTCCCGCTCCCGAAATTCCCGCGCATTCTAACCGGATCGCGTTTTTTTCTCTCTTTGACGTCAACCACCGGTCAATCATGTTCCACGTTACAGGTGGTGGGGAGGCGTGGTACGTATATTTTCATTCTGTAACGGTATGATGGAGTTCTGACGGCCATGGACAGTTCCCGATCCCCACTCACGGAAGAGGCAACGTTCTCAAAGTCCGATTCAGTTCATGGTTCCGACTTCGCCCGCGGTTGAGGATCACCAAACACGCTCGCCAATGGCCGAGAACCGCTGCACACGCCCGAACCCGCCAGGTGTGTCTCGGTCCGCTTGTTTTGAATGGGTATTGACTATTGAGTCTCCCCGCATTCAGCCGAATCAAGCCCACTCACGGGTAAGAACCTCATAGGAATCATTTTTGGGATCATTTGTAATGCGGAAATCACAAACAATGTAAGTGATATTTGTCCTCGCTTGCAGCGCCTTTGAATGACCATCCCCTCTCTATCAAAGCCTGTTCCATTACTGCGGATAACGCAGGGGACACAATGTCGGCGGTACCCGAATAGCCCAACACCCTCCGTCAACCAAATGGGAGTCTGACTGAGACTACCTGAACCTGAATTTACCCAGGTTTGGAGGATTGAGTACAGCGGTTAGGTTTCGTGTTTGCATTCACTCTCCCCGGACCTGGGCCGAGTTTCGGGAATATTAGGCAGAGATAGTTTACCAATCTCGCGGGGCCCGCGTTGATATGGTGCTCCACCACCTGCCCCACAGGCATAAAATGGGGGCTGGGACGATGTTGAAGCCCATCACCATGATGTTGTGTACGAGGTCTCTGCTACTCCTCTCTGTCGTCGTCGCGCGAACCTCCGGAGCGATTTATGACCAGGTCTCCCAACTCCCAACACACACCTACGATTACATCGTCGTTGGAGGTACGCTGCCCATGCCATACTCTGAACTGAAGGGAGGAACTCATCTGCAATGGTCGTTAGGTGGTACTGCCGGCAATGTAGTTGCAAACCGTTTGACCGAAGACAGCAACACGCAAGTGCTGGTCCTAGAGGCTGGCGGAAGGTGAGTCGCGCAGAACCGTTCGCCCGATGCCCGCCGCTCATCGAGCCGCAGCAACGAAGGAATCATCGCATCCATCATCCCGATGCTATTTGGCGCTCTGTCACCGCAAACTGTGAGTTCGAGCAGATCGGTCAAGTGTTCTCTCTCGTTGACGGGTAAAACAGCCATACGACTGGAATTACACCACAGCCCCGCAACCTGGTTTCAACGGCCGCAGCGTCCCTTACCCTCGCGGAAGGGTTTTGGGTGGATCGAGCTCGATAAGTAAGTTATTCCGCGTATCACAATTTCACCGTGCACTCCCTAAACCCATCCAGACGGTATGGTATACAACACGGGCTCCAGGGATGACTGGAACCACATAAGCAGAATCGCTGAGGACCCCGTTTGGACTTGGGAAGCAATGGCACCCTATCGAAATCTGAACCAAAAATATGTCCCACCGAATGACGACCATGACGACGTAAGCTAGAAACAGATATCTCCTCTTCTTACCGTTCTTATCACCCCACTAGACGAGCCAATACCTCCCGTCGGCACACAGTCGGAACGGGATGGTACATATCAGTCTTCCTGGGTACGCATGGCAAGCTATTGATTCGAGAATCGTTGCGGCCACCACCGAACCTGCCTTGGCATCCGAGTTTCCCTTCCAGCGGGACATGAATACCGGAGACACCGTACGCCTTATTACGATCGGCTTACCAGGACTTCCTTTGATTTTTCGTTTCGTGAAACAGATCGGCTTTGGCTGGATACAGGGCACCATCGGCAACGGCCAGCGCAGTAGCTCGGCCACCACCTATGTCGGACCGGATTACATCAATCGCCAGAACCTGCATATCCTGCTTCACGCTCACGCCACGAAGCTTCTCGAGGCAACCGGTTCTGGTACCACGATTCCTACCTTCAACGGAGTTGAGTTCGGAACCGAACCCTCCGGTGCGTTGATCATACCACAATCCTATACATCCTTTCGTTCATAGGGCCCAAGGTCAAAGATGGCGAGTTACTGCCCGCAAAGAGGTCATTCTGAGTGCGGGAGTGTTCAACACCCCGCAACTTCTCATGCTTTCCGGAATCGGCGATCCGGCCGAACTGACAAGTCTAGGCATCCCCACCCGCGTCAACCTCCTCTCGGTTGGCAAGAATATGACTGACCACGTGTATCTCGGGAATCCGTGGCAAGTTGATACCAATGAGACCTTCAACACCTACCTCGCTCCCGACATTCTCCCGCGGAGTATCCAGGAATGGAATCAGACTCATCAGGGGCCACTCTCATGGACCTTCCCTAATCAGATGGCTTGGTTGAGGCTACCGCAAAATGGCACGATCATCCAAACCCATGGTGATCCATCTCCTGGCCCGGCTTCGGCCCATTACCAGTTCATCTGGGGAAATGGTTGGGCAACTTTTGAATCTAAACCAGAAGGGAGTTGGATGACGATCGTTACCAACCTCATTTCCCCAACCTCTCGTATGTGTCTCATCCTGTCCACCGGATCGTTCTACCCTTCATTATTTTTTGGATAGGTGGAGAAGTCAAACTCAGGAGCACGAATCCGTTTGATCCTCCCATCGTCGATCCAAACTTCCTGTCTACCGACTTTGATATCGAAACGATGGTCGCCGCCATC
>Ga0307511_10005603_pt1 | contig 12746 bp, 20 predicted proteins | sample 13_EM_MG_FD_200266 | JGI IMG/M metagenome (GOLD analysis project Ga0307511, IMG submission 200266) | Populus trichocarpa ectomycorrhiza microbial communities from riparian zone in the Pacific Northwest, United States - 13_EM | ecosystem: Host-associated > Plants > Roots > Unclassified | place...
CCTGGAAACCCTCGTCCTCCTCTTCTCGTATGTAGACGACATCAACCCACTCATAATATCCAAGAACTCCACCACCAAACAACACAACCACATGGTTCGAAGCGTGAACCAGATTCTGGAGGAGGAAGCAGACCGCTCTCACCTGACCTGGGACCTATAGAAGGAGACCAGGCTAGACTACAAACGCACGACCCTAATCAAGTCCCTAGCGAGGTACTAGTCCAGGAACCCGGTTCCCAACTTAGGAGTCAGCCTTGACACCGGCCTACGTATGCAACAACACATTCGAGGAAGACTCAAATTAAGCCAACAAGCAGCAGGGGCCCTGAAATCACTCTCTAACTCTCAAGGAGGGATCACACCGAATGCCATGAAGAGACTCTACTGCAACATGATTCGACCGATCTTGACCTATGGTAGCGAGCTCTACCTCAACTGCAAGCTGACGCCAGCCTTCCGCAAACTTGAGTACCAGTTACTCAGGTCCATCAGTGGAGGGTATCATGGCTTCAGCCACCGCTCCCTATGTGCGATCACGGGCATAGAGCCTATCGACCAACACCTCAGACACAAGGCCAGACTTTGGGTTAGCAGACAAGTTGGCCAGCTGGACCCACTTATCAAACCCCTCCTCCTACAAGCACCACCAGACTGCACCATAGGAGCCACCCTCAGAACGATCACCAGTCACCCCAAACGCCTCTCCTTCGGCTCCAGAGGACCAAGCAAGAAAGCAGCCCTTGAACTACAGGTCCACCTACACCCAGGCCACCCCAAAGTGAAGGACAAGCTAGCATAGATGAGATCGATTAGAGCCAACAACCCAACGGCCACCACAGTATACACTGACGGTTCGGGAGCAGATGGCAAGGCAGCAGGGGGGGCGATTACAGATAAGGGCGCAGCTACGTGGGGAGAGATACATCCCTCCAAATCCAATTACTTAGGGAAGATGGCATCGGTCACAGACGGGGAACGAACAGGTATCGCAAACGCCCTACAACTACACTCCGACACCAAGGAGATCACCATCCTCACCGACTCTCTAACTGCGCTAACCACTACCATGAACCTCTCAAAGGACAACCACCGTGCTCCCACATAGAAAAGGTCATAAGCACCCACCTCCACCGAAGGCACGAAGCAGGTCACATGATGTCCATATCATGGGTGAAAGGCCACATAGGTGTCACAAGCAATGAGGCAGTGGATAAGCTGGTAGGAGAAACTAGCTCCAAGGGGAAAGGTAGCCTGGTCATCACACAAGAGGGTATTAGAGCAATGTCTGGGAGAGAGTTGGAGAAACACCGGTCAAGAGAGGGGTTCGGCAAAGACCGTTACAAGTGGGGCAACCAAGCGCTCGCAGCCTACACCTGGTGCCGGACGGACAAAGGGCCCCAATGTAGCTGGCTTCACAAAATCGGAAAAATCCCCAACCCCGACTGCCCGAAGTGCGGAGAAGAAGAGACAGGAGAGTACATAGTTTTCGAGTGTCCGGGACACCGTTAGGAGAGGAGAAAGTTGGGCGAGATCCAGGAATGCAAGGACCTGGACAAGCCGATAGTGAAGGGGGAGGAAAGGAACAGATACGATGCAGTGGAGGATTTCTTTTACTACTGCCACCAGCGGATGTCTAGAAGGCACTAGGGGGAGGGCTGGAAGGGGCGTGGCGGGGGAGGACAGGGGAGGGCTGAAAGGGAGCGTGGCAGAGGAGGAACTTCATTTGTATTCAGTTATCTATTTTTCGGAGAATTTCCTTCTGTCACAGGGTTGCTATCTATATTTTGTACATATTGCGTGGGGTTGTCGATTAACCTCCCCTTGAATCCTCTCGGGCTTCTGAGGGGCTCATCATGGTCTGCATCTGGACTCACATATGAGTAATAAATCAATCAATCAATCAATCACTCAAGTATCAGCAGGAGGCACTAGGGGGAGGGCTGGGAGGGGCGTGGCGGGGCAGGACAGGGGAGGGCTGAAAGAGAGTGTAGCAGAGGATGAATTTCATTAAGGAGAAGGGCCGAGAGGGGCGTGGCGGGGGAGGACAGAGGAGGGCTGAGAGAGAGCGTGGCGGAGGAGGAACTTTATTTATTTATCATTCTATTTTTTGTTAACTTTTTCGGAGGATTTCCTTTCTGTCATAGGGCTACTAGTTATATCTTGTACATATTGCGTGGAGTTGTCGATTAACCGACCTCCCCTTGAATCCTCTCGGGCTTCCGAGGGGCTCATCATAGTCCCCATCTGGACTCACATATGAGTAATGAATCAATCAATCAATCAATCAACATTTCTTACCAACCGTTCAAAAAATATATATATATATATATATTTTGGTTAGTATTTTTTGAATTTTTTGTACACTATGCAGTTGGACAACCAAGGCTTTTTATTTTGTTTTTTAAATCGGGTAGGGCTGGGAGGAGAGCGTGGCGGAGGAGGAACCCTATTTTATTTTATTTTATCTTAGTCATCTGTTTATTCAGTTATCTATTTCGGAGGATTTTCTTTTGCCATAGGGCTGCTATCTATATCTTGTATATATCGCGCGGGGTTGTCGATTAACTGACCTCCCCTTGAATCCTCTCGGGCTTCCAAGGAGCTCATCATGGTCCGCATCTGGACTCACACATGAGTAATGAATCAATCAATCAATCAATCAATCAACATTTCTTGTGTCCAGGACACCATCAGGAGAGGAGAAAGTTGGGCGAGATCCGGGAGTGGAAGGACCTGGATAAGCCGATGATGAAGGGGGAGGAAGAGAACAGATACGACACGGTAGAGGATTTCTTCTACTACTGCCACCAACGAATGTCTAGGAGGCACTAGGGGGAGGGCCGGGAGAGGCGTGGTGGAGGAGGCTTTAAGAGGAGGGCCGGGAGAGGCGTGGTAGGGGTTGACAGGGGAGGGCTGCCCGAGAGAGCGTGGCGGAGGAGGAACTTCATTTTTTGTATTCCCTATGTTATACGACCTTATTCTCGGAGGATCCTATTTGTCATAGAGGAATCACTTATATCTTGTACATACTGCACGGGGTTGTCGATTAACTGACCTCCCCTTGAATCCTCTCGGGCTTCCGATGGGCTCATCATGGTCCGCATCTGGACTCACATATGAGTAATGAATTAATCAATCAATCAATCAACATTTCTTGACTTCCCCTTGAATCTTCTCGGGTTTCCGAGGGGCTCATAATGGTCTGTATCTGGACTCACATATGAGTATTGAATCAAGCAATCAATCAATATTTCTTGGGGAGAGAAGGAAACAGGGGAGCATATAGTCTTCAAGTGTCTACATCAGGAAGATATTTTGAGAATGCATCAGGAAGGAATGGCGGATGCCCCTACTGCCTCAGGCGCCACTGGCGCCACCTAGGGGCATGCTGTCAATCTGGAAGGGCACTGTCCGGACCGATGGCGCCCTGACACCACTGGGTAGGAATGCTGGCGTCAGGGCACCACGGGCGCCTGAATTACGCCCAAAAACGCTCCAATTTCGGCCGGAATTGCTGCTATTTGGATGCTCAGAAGCCAGCGATCTTGGACAGTGGTGCCCTGACGCCCCTGAGGCACTAGGGGCACCAGAGGCAACAGTAAAAGGGCGGGCATCAGGGCGCCACTGCAAGGCGTTAGGGCGCCACTGCAAGGCATCAGGGCGCCACTGCAAGGCGTCAGGACACCAAAAGTTCTTTTCTGATGATGGCTCTAGTGCCTCTAGTATCTCTCAGTATCTCCCAGTATCTCTTAGCTGTCTCCAAGTATCTTCTGGCTGTCTCTCATACCTCTCAGGAGATAAACTTTCAAAATAACAGGCGTGAGCTGGAAACGCAATTATACTCTTGAACGCAACTGAATTCCACCAAATACACAATAAAAATATTTTGGTAATATTTTCCTAATGTGGGGTACTATTAGAAGAGGGGAAAGTTAGATGAAATCAAGGAATGAAGGGACCTGAATAAGCCAACAATGAAGGGGGAGGAGATAAATAGATATGATGTAGTAGAGGATTTCGGTTACTACTGCTACTAGTAGATGTGAAAGAGTTATTAGGGGAAGGGCTGGAAAGGCCATGATAAGGGAAGAGGAGGAAGAGCTGAAAGGGAGTGTGGCAGAGGAGGAACTTTATTACTTATTAATTTTGGAGGATTTTCTTTCATTACAGGGCTATTATCTATATTTTGTACATATTGTGTAGGGTTATTGACTAACTGACCTACTCTTGAATCCTCTTGAGCTTTTGAAGTACTCATCATGGTCCACAGCCAAACTTACATATGAGTACTAAATCAATCAAACAATCAATTAATATTTCTTTGATCGAGAGTAGTATATGCTATGGGTCGAGTTGGTCTAAGTTTCTCCTACTGATAACTTGTTTGAATATTACCTCACCTTAGTCAGTTTTCACACCAACTTGACTTGTGCCAACTTGGTGATTAATCGGTGATCTATAGATCTCTTACTAGGCCTTCACACTAACTTCCTTTATTCTTTTGTTTATGCCAAGCCCCACTGCTTCTAAATTTGTATTTGTTTCTTCATTACATATCTACTTATTCTCTATTGTTCTCATTACTGTCTTTACTCCACTACTTCCTGATCCTGCTTGATCTTATAGCACATACACTTGCTTATATACTTTTCTCCTCCCCATCAATTGCTCCTATCAGGAACGAATTTCCTCCGCCCCAACGCCACTTGCTGGTACTTTGAATACTACCTTACCGATACTGTCGCCCTGTATACTCTATTGCCCATATCATTCTGGTACTCTATGTTCTACCACGTCATATTTCTCTCCAACCTTAAAACTATTTGGGTGCCTTGGCGCCATTTCTCTTACCTTCTGTGACCGGATGCTCACTAACCACTACAAGCTCCTCATAACCTTGCTATTGCCCTGCCATGTTTTGCCATTGCATATATCCTCCTAAACTTATTATGCATGTGCACTAGAACTCATTCTTTGTATGCTTACCTCCTTGTATAGCCTCTTTCTCTTGAGTAAGTTCAGTTTTTCCCTATATTCTTAATTCTATTTCCACACCTAATTTAACTCTATTTATACAATTCATTCCATATATTGAAATCTATCCTATTGTTCACCAACCAGACTTTATCTTTCTCTAAAGGTATCAAATGTGCCATTCTCTCCATATTTGAAATCTTGATAAAGTGTATACCCCTCTCGCCATCTATCTATTCTATCCGTATCATCCCTTCTTCACTGTATGGTCTCTGTGAACCCTTGATCTATAGTAACCTCACGAAAGCTATCTCGTGTACACTCTACATCTCGTCCAATACCCTGAAGAGCCCTTATAGTTTTTCTACCATCCTCCCATTAAGTTTGCCATTATCTTCTTCATATCTAGCTCTCTACTGCACCTAAACCCAATCTGTACATGTATCTCCTGTCTTTCTGAACTCCCTACCTCCACATTGGCAAAAATTTAGTTTGCGTTGTATGCACAGCATACTGACTGTGCCAATTTGTAAAACTATATATTACCACAAGATCTCATTTATATAACTCTCTCAGCCCCCACTCCGGCTTCTCATGTCACATATTTTCGAACCTTCTTGTTATGCAATCGGACTCATGAGTATCCTTTTTGAACGTATTTCTTCATTGTTCTTACCATTATAACTCTTCTAGCTCCTCACTCTCCATTTGAATTCCACAACCCCACATCCCACGTTTCCTATATCTTTGGTCCCCTTCTGTCTCACCCAATCACCCTCATCTAACTCACCCCCTTTCTTAATGTACTTACTGTACCTGCTCCCTATGCTATGTTTACCCTTCACATTTCTTCTGTGTCTATGTTCCTCCATCGTCCCTTTCATGTGGGCACTCGCATCCTCATTCCGCCTCAGTCGGATCTTGTCCTTATACTTTTGCATGCTTCTAATTCTTCCCTTGTGCTGTTTTCAGACATAACCTGTGTGCTCGCATTCACTCATTTGCTATGTCCAGTAGAACCTAGAAGCCTTTTTATTGTTTCTTTCCCCTTGGTAGTTATTACATGCTAGCACATATTCTGCACTTCTAATCTCTATATGTTTTGACTCCAACTTTAATTAAATTACTGTCTCTGAACATACTATATGCCCTCTGAATTTGCATTCTTCCCACCCATCCGATCAGACGCAGACCGTACCAAATCAGACTCACTTCTCTCCTCCAAACCTTAAGGGCAAACAAAACAGAATGGTAATGTGAAGGACTAAATGAAAAACCAGATGACAGTAGCATAAATGAAATAAAAACTTTGAAAACGGCAGACTTGAATCCCCATACCATATTGATTCATTATATCCTCTGCAATCTACCAGCACGTAACTGGCTCTGCATACATAATACAAAACAAAAAACTAAATAAGGATAAAAAGTAAAAAAAAAAAAAACCCTTACAATTATATACTACCTATATAGGCTATCAGACGCACAAGAGCCTTTATCCAACCAACGTCACAGCGAATCGCACCTATGATGCCTGCCAATACTGATTCTCATCTACCTCCGTAGCACTCCATTCATCATTATTACTACCTACCTCTATCATTATCGGCAAAAATTTAGTTTGCATTGTATGTATGGTGTGCCGACCACGCCAATTTGTAAAACTACGCGTTACTACAAGATCTCATTCATATAACGCTCTCAGCCCCCATCTCAGCTTCCTATGTCACATATTCCCGAACCTTCTTGTTATGCAATCTGACCCATGAGTATTCTTTTGGAATGCATTTCTTTATTGTTCTTACCCTTACAACTCTTCTAGCCTCTCACTCCCCCTCTGAATTCTACAACCCTGCACCCCACGTTTCTTATATCTTTAGTCCTCTTCTGTCTTACCTAATCACCCTTATCTGACTCACCTCTCATCTTAACATACGTACCGCACCTGCTCCCTGTACTATGTTTACTCTTTACATTTCTTCCATGTCTATGTTCTCCCATCGTTCCCTTTATGTGGGCACTCGCATCCTCATTTTGCCTCAGTCGGATCTTGTTCCTACACTTTTACGTGCTTCTAATTTTTCCCTTGTGCTGTTTTCAGATGCAACCTGTCTACTCGCGTTCACTCGTTTGCTATGTCCAGCAGAACCTGGAAGCATTTTCATTGTTTCTTTCCCCTCAGTAGTCGTTACATGCTAGCACATATTCCGTACTTCTCATTCCTATGTGTTTTGGCTCCCATTTTAATTAAATTACTATCTCCGAACATACTATATGCCCTCCGAATTTGAATTCTTCCCACCACTCCGATCAGACGCAGACCGTACCAAATTAGACTCACTTCTCTCCTCCAAACTCTATAGGCAAACAAAACAGAATGGTAATGTGGAGGACCAAATCAAAAACCAAATGACAGTAGCGTAAATGAAATAAAAACTGTGAAAATGGTAGACTTGAATCTCCATACCATATTGACCCATTACATCCTCTGCAATGCAATCTACCAGTACGTAACTAACTCTACATAAATAACACAATACAAAAAACTAAACAAGGATAAACAGGAAAAAAATAAAAAACCCTCACAATCATATACCACCCATGTAGGCTATCGGATGCACAAGAGCCTTTATCCAACCAACGTCGCAGCGAATTGCACCTGTGATGCCTGCCAATAGTGATTCTCATCCACCTCCGTAGTACTCCATTCATCATTATCGCTACCTGCCTCCATCACAGTCCCCATGAGTTGAGTGTTAGCAGCTTGCTCCAAGGTCTTGTCCTTATTTGGTGTGTCTGATCCCACCAAATTTTGACCTGAGATAGTCCTCTTCAATTCCTGTTGTAACTCATGGACGTATGAATCGTCCTCTACCACTGTACAAGGATCACTCGATTCTACCTCTGTCTTCTTATCGAACCCACCAATTCGTGTGCACAAGTCAGCCTTGATATTTGCCAATATGAGATTCCGAACTCTGATATCGTACAGGCTCCAAGTGTTCCTTAGTCTGTGAAATGAAGCTGCCTTGCGTCAGTTGCTGGATATGTGACATCGGATTCAACACTTACTTGCGGCCGTCTCGTACTTGAAATCGATGGGTTCACCTGCTTGTTCCCCCCCTTTCAATTCCTTGAAGTAATGCCAAAGCGCAGCCACGACCAAGCAAATGAAGACTGGGTTGATATTGTCGAAGAACTTTACATCCCAGTTTCCATTCATCTTCGGCCGTTGAAAAAAACATTCATAGATTACCGTCACTATTTCCGAAGCTTGAAATCAATGCCCAAGAGTCTGTTTTATATACCTTAGTGTCTGTTCGTAGCTTGTCTTGAGTTACTTACCTCCCGCTGTTCCTCCCAACAAACAAATCGATTCTTCTCAAACAACCACTAGACCTTCTTTGTGACTTCCTCCTTCATCTGGTAATCCAGCTTTTACAAACGCATAATGTTCTGGCGACACTCGTGAACGACATACGACCTATGCCGCGAATGGATGCTCTTAAACTGTTCCCAGTTAGCTATCGGACATTCCATGGTTATGAATGACTTACCAGTGCCTCGCAAGCCTTGGTACATAGTGGGTATGCCCTTTCCTGGTCTTGTGCCTCTTCCCATGCTTCCTGGATTAAGTTGATCACATCCAAGGAACTTAGGAATGGGAGCCTAAAGAACGTGTAGTCGGTAACCCAGTTTTGTGCGATAAAGCACAGGCCTTGCAGCTTCTGCGGAATGGCTGCAAATGACCTTGTCCTTTTACCTCCGTCCTGGAGTCTTTTCACCTCCACAACATCCGATTCATTTTCCTCATCATCCCACAACCTCTGATCATTCACATTGCCCTTATCCGACAAGAGATCCTTTATTTCCCCTATTTCCTCTTCCAGATCTTCATCGATCTTTTACTTTTATCAGTACCTGCGTCAACTTTCATAGGAATAACGACATACCTCCATAGCTTCTTGAAATCTCAGGCGCTTGTTACCCTTAAGCTTATGAAGTTGTTCCTTTCATTTGCGTATAAGACCTCCAGCGGACATATTATGTCGTTGCTGAGACACGGGCTTCTGGGCTACTTTTGCCATCTGAATGCGTATGATGCGTGAGGGAATATGTATGAGGGAATATGTATGAGGGAATATGTATGAGAGAATGTGTATGAGGGAATATGTATGAGAGAATGTGTATGAGCAAATGCGAATAAGCAAATGTGTATGAGAGAGAAAATCGTTTGTGGGTCTGATGGAATTTGTGTGATTGATCAAGGCCACTGTTGAAAAATCTTAATCAGACGCCAGACGGATGCCATATATATATTTTCATCTTGTATTGCTCCAGGAGGTCGTCCTGACCAGACTCTGTCTCCGTTGGTTGGGCACAAGCCTCTGTGTCTTAGATTTCCTTGTCCCAATGACATCTGGTAGAAAAGTTTATTCTGAGTCTGATCCCAAGCTTTTTTTGCCCCGTTTGTCTCACGTGGCAGTTATCAGATGCCTGGCGGACACTAATGCATTGATCTACTCGTGTAACATACTCCCTTGCCGTAGTCCTATCTGCACAATTTCACCTGAACCACGATCTACCCACAAAATGATATCTCCACCCGCTACCAAGCCCAACCTTATCTGTGCGTTGTCCATGCTAGTCCACACCATTTGGATATCTAACCACCGCCTATTCACTTTGCTGCAGATGTTAGTGGATGCCCACCACTGTGTATACATTTGGCTGCAGCGGTTATCGGACGCTCGCAGGCCAATCATGCCTGGCTTCACTTGGGTCATATCACCTGTATATAAAATATAAACAATATGAAAAAAATTGTACTAACATAAATATCATGCATAAAACACAAAAACACAAAAACACAAAAAAAAATAAAAATAAAAAAATACATATAAAAATATATATATAAAAAAATATTATATTAGATAAAACATCAACATACAAACTAAAACCAAACTTTTCCATATATCCCCTCCTAGCCTCATATTGGACTCCCCATGTCCTAGGCCCTACTCTTTCGAGCTTTCCTCCTCCTCTTCCTCATGGTCACTCCTATCCTCCTTCTCCTCCTCCTACTCCTGCTCCTCCTCTTCATCCTCCTCTTCATTCTGGAGTTCATCAATCCACACCCAATGATTGAAACCCCCCTTCTCCGGCTCTGCCCCAAATTTGGCCACAGCTCTCTCTCTACCTTCTTCCTCTGTTTTCGCATGAATTGCATACTAGGCTGCAGCTTGTGCTTTCATATACTTCTTGCCCGATTGGGGATTCAAATCCCTAACCCAGCTAAACAGATCTTCGTCATCCGAGTCAATGATATCACTCTGTTTGGGTCCCTTGAACACCCGATGGCGTCCTTTTACCTCCTCCAGCTGGTGGTGGAATTCCCCCAGTTTCCTTCTGCACCTAGCCTTCTCATGTTTGAAGCCGTGGTCACTTCTGGGCCACGACTTTGCCTTCCTTCTTCCCCACTTTATAAGGTACAGGTAGTTGTCCGAGTCGGATACCACTCAGTCATAATGGTCATCTACGAGGATGAATTCGTCCCCCGCCAAATACTTTCGGTTGTCAGAAGGAGGGCTTTGGTTGGCCTGGTCCGCCTTAGCCAACTGTAATTGGAACAGAAGGGGCTTGTAGGCCCCTTCGGCCACTGCGATCAGATTCACCAGATCGGCATCTTGTGTGACCCGCTCTACGTCCGCTGGCTTCTGCCTATTAGGTGGCGGTGTGCTTAGCGCGCCATAAATAGCAGGCAAGATTCTCCCGTTAGGGATGCGGGCTCGCACTCCATCCACTAGTTCTTGTATCGTTATCTGACGCAGCGGAACCAGTTGCTTATTTCGGGCATTTGCCCAAAAATAATCCCCCCTGTAGGCTCCAAATGTCGTGCATCCTCTGAGTCAATAATTGCCACCCTGACTACCAAGGCAGGAGCTTCTATCGGACCCAGAGCGTCCCAATCGGAGTCATTAGCAGCCTGGTCTCACTTTCTTTTAGCTGAGGCCAGGCCCTCCTTAATCTCCGTCTCCCTATCCTTTTTTAAACTATCCAGCAAGAGATAGTGGAACCTATCTCTTGCCTTGTCTCCATCTTTGTCCCCCTTATCGAACTGCAACAGCACCCGGCCGGACGCTGGCCGTCTGTTTTTCGGGTCCATTGTATGATCCCTGAACGCCTGCTAGGCAGCTATGGAAGTTCTGCGTCTACCGATGATACCGTTGGCAAGCACATAAGCCTTCACATGCCTCCTCCACTTCGAATACTCTTCGGAGGTATCGTTGCTCCAGCCCAGCTAGGTCTTGGCGCATGTTATCGCCTGTTCTTCTTTCGCTAGTGGTTGTGACATACTTGACTACCTAATCTAGTAATACACAAATTAGTTGATCACTCTCGTCCGATAACTGATGTGTAGCGTACCTTTAATGTCTGAACAGTTCACAATGTATTCGGATCAGTGGAAAGCAGTACTGGTTTAGCAATTCTAATGTGTGGGAAGACCGCCCTTTTATATTTCTAGCTATAGTACTACTTTTAATTCATTCACCTGCAAGTACACACTTTGGCCAGACCTGGCTAGAATATATTCACGCTGTAACAAGTACATGGTTTGGCTAGATTTGGCTAGAGCACTTGCTCGATCTCATTGGCCACTCTCTTCCTACATGCGTCCGATAACTGTTAGTTTCGATACCCTTGTGTTTAGGTAGTGCAGAGATTTGCCCAGAATACATTTACATTGGAACAAGTGCATGATTTGGCCAGATATGCCCAGAACAGTTGTCTGATATCCCTGACCAATTTATTCCTACATGCCTTCGATGACTGGCGGTTTTGATACCCTTGTGTTTAAGTAGTGCAGAGATTTGGCCAGAATACATTCCCGCTGGAATAAGTACATGGTTTGGCCAGATATTACTAGAATAGTTGCTCGATATCCCCAGCCTCTTTCTTCCTATATGTGTCCGATAACTAGTGGTTTCGATACCCTTGTTTAGGTAGTGCTTTTTGCTTGTATCAGAATGCTTGAGCCCTGCCAAGCAGACCAGGGAATGTAGAGATTTGGCCAGAATATATTCATGCTGTAATAGGGACACTGTTTGACCAGATTTCGCCAGATTAGGCTATCTCACTTGCTCTATCTCTTCAGTCCCTTTCTTCCCACACGCGTCTGATGACTAGTGGTTTCAATACCTTTGTATCTAAGTAGTACTTTTTATACAAATGTTTCAGCCCTGCCAAACAGACTATGCATAATATTTCTAGAACCATGCCAGATTAGCTGGAACATGGACTATTATGGTAATGTACTATGTTTAAACCGACCTAGTCTCAATGGGATCAGACGGCTGGAATGCCTACGTTAGTCTGGTTAGCATGACCGCTCCTGTGCGTCAAATTACCTAGTTCCGGAAGCAAGATGTAACCTCTGGGCGTAACTCTATAAGGCTAGCATATGTAAGCATCAAAGGAGGAAATCGGACATATAGCAATCCCTGGCAGCTGCATGCTAAACCTCATAAATACTAGTGTGGATTTAGCAACATTGGTTACTAAAATAAATGCAGCTATCACATTCCAGATCTGGAAGCAAGATCTAGAATCGAGATCATGCTAAAAATGTTAAACTAGTCCTACTACGTGGTATCTCTGAGCACAACTGTATTTGTAAAGTAATACGTTGTCGCATGGATAGGTTTACCAGCCTGTCGCTCAGACTGTCAACCTGAGAATCCGCTGATAGTAATAAATCATTTTCCTAGTAA
>Ga0307511_10005604_pt1 | contig 12745 bp, 9 predicted proteins | sample 13_EM_MG_FD_200266 | JGI IMG/M metagenome (GOLD analysis project Ga0307511, IMG submission 200266) | Populus trichocarpa ectomycorrhiza microbial communities from riparian zone in the Pacific Northwest, United States - 13_EM | ecosystem: Host-associated > Plants > Roots > Unclassified | place...
TATTGAAGGATAAAATAAAAAAAATTGATATAAAAAGAAAGATCAATGTTTATCTGGGTTAATATTTTATATCCATGATCGTGTCATGAGACCAGAATCAACGCATTGAAAAAATTATGAAGGTTAATTCTCAACCAAACTAATATTAAAGGATAAAATTGAAATAAAATCAATTTTAAAAAACAATCTAAAAAAAAATAATAATTAAAAAAATAATGATTAAATTTGATAAAAATAAAAGTTCGAAGCAAAAAAAAAATAATAAAAAACAAGAACTAAATTTCATATAGTAAAGAAATGATATAACACCTTAAAAGTTTTTCAGACCACTGTAAAAATGAGAGAGAGTAAGGAGAGAGAAAAAAAAAATTCATCAAAGATCAATTACTACGTACGCTCCTATTAACATGCTTTTCTTATAAGACATGAGCCTTCATGGTGCATGCATTAATTGTATATGGTAGCTTATTTTTTCTATAATTATTTTAAATTAGTAGAATTTATTTTTATTTTTTAAAATCAAGCATCAACTAAGCACCGTAATTTTTTTCTCAACATAAAAAAATCCTCATACATAGCCAATATATATAAAAATAATCTTTCCCCACAAAATTAAATGCAAAAGGGTTAAATTAAAAAAATAAATAAATTAAGGGATGGAAAAAAAGAGAGGCTTAATCTTTCCCTTGCCCTCGGAACTTAATAGCTGAAAAAGGGTTTGAGTATTTGTCAATTATTTAATTGTTTTATATTAGTAAAATTGTATTAATTTTTCCAAATTGAAACATCAATGAGAGCCGGATTTGTTCCTTGACACAATGAGTACACAATTCCTTGGCAACTAAATCAAATAACATAGCTAAATTCTAAAATATAAAAAATAAAATAAAATAAAAAATCAATAACTAAAATAAAAAAAATGATTTTTCCTATAATAATATGTGAGGAGAGGAAAAATGATTTCGCCTCCTTAATTATCTTTTTTGTTAATAATAATAATAATAATAATATAAGATAATAGTCCCATTTGATCAATATATTATAATTTAAACATGAATAATGATTCTAATTAAATAATCAAACATATTATTAGTAGTCGTTATGTTATATTATATTATATTATATTATATATTTCTTTCTATTTAATGTATTGAGATTGTAGTGCAATATATTTTCTAAAATAGCTTATCGTTTTAAAATGCATTAAATTTTTTTTGTTTTCTTGATATCAATACATCAAAATCATTAGAAAAAAAAACATTAATTTAATTATTTTTTAAGCCAAAAAAACACTTTTAATAAACACCTAAAAACAAAAGTAAAAACATTTTTAAACATCCTTTTAATCATTAGGTTTAAATGTAATATAAGGATTATATTTAGACGAAACGAATATTTTTAAAGACTAGAATGTTAATATTCATATCACTATTTTTCATTGAACAATAATCATCTTAATGATCCATCAAACATGCTTATGCTTGATTGTATGAAATAATCATAGTGGCTGTAATATAGTAATAATAATACTAAATATGTTATATAAAAATGAAATGATTAAACTTAATTTAAAAAGAAAAGAATACAAATAGCATTTATATTGCTAATTAACTCAATGACCTAGAACATGATCAATAATGACCTACAATTTCTTACCATTACAAGTTAGCACTAGAAGTTTATAAACAAAGCAAAGAGACCATGGAGAAAATAGAAGTAAAACCATGGTAGGGAAAAATAGTTTTGGAAAAATAGAAAAAGAAAAACCAAGGATAAACCATGGTTTTAAAACCCGGTCCAGCCTGGGGTTGCCCGGGACCCAGCCGACCCGGGGCTGGAACCGGGCCGGGTTGAAGAAAAAACAGGGGAAGGAAAAACCCAAGTGACTTGGCTGACCCAGCGGGTTGACCCGGCAAGACCCGGTCAAAAACCCGGTTACAACCCATTGACTTTATTTTTTTTATTGTTTTACTAAAACAGCGTTTTTTATTTTTTTAAAAAACAATTAACCTGAACGACCCGGGAATCGGTCAAAACTCGGAATCGGGTCTAAAAAAAACTATGGTTTAAACAAAGAAAAAGGAAAACATAAAGTATTAATTTATACTCAGCGGAAAAGGTAGAAAAAAGAGAAGGAAAGAGGAACAGAGAATCTACGCTGTAAATATTATTGTTTTTTCGAGATCTGCCATAATAAGAAAATAACAGTAGAATTTCTTGATTCCTGAGAAAAAAAATCTTCTTGTTGGAATTCTTTTAAAGGGAAGGGCAGCCCTTTAGGTTCCAACACCCTCCCAGTGCATGCGAGCACTCATCCCCACAAAGCAACTTCTGGGCTCTTCCACTTTCTTTATCCTCTGTACAAATTCAAGAAATGACAGTGCCTTCCTTCTTTTTTAAACTCTTGAAAACAAGTGGTGGCTGCTGGTTAACTATTTTGTTTCCTTGCTAGTGTTCATTTTACTCACTCATTTCAAGTTCGTATTTAAGTAGCTTGAAGATATGTTTACTAATTTTTTGACATCTTAAAGCACCCTGTTCTTTTAAAGCTCCCATAGTTGGTGCTGAATCAAGGCTCTAGAAACCCTTGATTCTTCTTTCACTAGATATCAGTTTCTTAAGGGGTTTCAGAGTCCTGCCAAAGGTATCCCAGGATTCCTTCATTAATATTCAACAGTTGTCATTGCTAATTAATGAGCTCTCCCGGGATTCCTTCACGAATTTTGAAATCTTATTTTCCATTTTCCATTTGTCAATCGAGTCTTTTGTATTTTCTCTTTGGGTTTCGCTATACAATCACCTCTCTGTGTTCTCCATTGCTCACATCAAGTGAAAGACCTCTCTTCTTTAGCAACTACTAGCTCTGTTTTCTTGAGTTCTGTTTTCTCAAATTTGCGAGAGAAATGGCGATGCTTTTCAATATTTTCTCATTGAAGAACTTACTGGTGCTGTCTCTAGCACTCAATTTGAGCTTGGTTTTGAGAGTGCTGTATGAGAAAGACTTTGAAGTCAATAATGGGCGCTCTGTGGACACTCAGAAAGATGCATTAACGACTACTGATAGGGTGCTTAGTGAGGCACGAGCTACTCAGAGGGCACGTCCGTCCATGCCCTCTTCTTCCTCCACAGTTGATAGCGATGGCGGGGACACAATAATCAATCTTGATCAGTAAGTGGTACAGTATTGTCTCCTTTTTTTTTGTTTAAAAGTTATCTTTTACACCTGTTTTGTTGCATAAACAGACCCGAATAAGTTGGCTAGTACAGTGAACCTCACTGCAAAAATTGGTTGGTAAAGTGTGCCTGAATAATTTAATTCTTTTAGTCTATGCAAGCTTTAAGTCCGAACGTGCCCTTTTATTTACATGGTAACACCTACAGTCAAGGACCATCATTAACCTTTTTTTTTTTTCTACAATGGTCAACGGAGTTCTTTTGAGATTTACTGGTATTTTCATTTGGAGGTAAAACTGAAACTATGGAGATTTTTTTTTTGTTCCTTCTCTTTTTCATTTTTAGATTATGATTCTGTACTGGGAATCCTAACTTGCGGAATCTGTTTGCTTCACCTAGTAGTAGGAGGACTGCAAGTATAAGCAATGCCTAGGTGAGGTATGTAAGTGAATCCAGGGTACTATTTTATCTTAGATTCTCTATTGTGCATGTTAGACAACTGGGGTGACTTTTTCGCACTTCATGACTGTCTCTTGTCATCTTTTTGTTCCCAAGTTGAAGGGTGAATATGTAAGCGCAAAAATGGTAACAACGCTTGAATACCATGGATGGTGGTGCATATTGATCACTTTTTACCAGCACCATCATTGTGTGCCTTGGTTGTGGTCTTGTGGACCTGACTTCAGACTTCGCAAAAAAATAAATAAAAAGAATACTGCTTTTATTCCCTTTATAGCTATTTACAAGTTGGAAAAGCCCAAGGTGCATGTTAGCACAAGGCACTATGGGGGCTTGGAAGTCGATTCATGTCTGTGGGGTCCATGTGTGTTTGTGCCGATTGTAGGCTGCCTTCCTTTTAGCTTTTGGTTTTTTGAGGAGATCTGAATAATAAAGTGTGTGCATGTGTGAGGCTCTTGGGGAGGTGTATTCTCTAGAACTTAGGCCGCCTGTATTTCGCACCAGCTTTTAAGGTCTTCTTTCAGGCTATGTCGAAAAGTGGACTTTCTGGATTTACCACTTCGGGGGTCCCTTTGTATATATGTACTAATTATAACTGGATCTTTACTTGGGGCTTCACATATACATGATGTTAGCCATGCATATACATTGTCTAATCATTGATTTCTTCATAGATAGGACCAAACCCTACCTTCTGTTACAAATATTTAAGGTGTTCGAGTTTTTTCTGCATACCATGTGTTCTTTATGTGAGGTAAAACATTATAACCACTTGAGGTGTTTATTTGGTGAATGCTGGTGATGGGTTTGGATGGTTAGATTAGAGAATATAGAAATAGATTTGGAACTTCCATGGAATAATTTAATATTTTCTAATTAGTGCTGTATATAATATGTAAGGATGCTGATATAATGACCAACATGACATTTAAGGTGCTGCTTTTATATATTTGCTTAATGCAGTGGCGATCCGACAATGTACGAGAGATTTTGGCAACAAGCGGGTGACAAATCCACCATTGTTATCCCTGGTTGGCAATCAATGAGCTACTTCTCTGATGCTGGGAGCCTTTGCTGGTTCTTAGAGCCAGAGTTTGCTAAAGAGATTATTAGACTGCATAAAACAGTTGGCAACGCAGTCACCGAGGACCGCTACATTGTTGTTGGGACAGGTTCTACACAGCTTTATCAAGCTGTATTATATGCACTGTCCCCCCAAGATGCAGTGGAACCCCTCAGTGTTGTATCTGCAGCCCCTTACTACTCCGTGAGTATTGCTTCTTATATATGCTTGATTTACCTCCTGATATGTAGTTTGTCCTTTACCAGAATTCATTTTTCTATTATTTTAATTTATTATCTCAACAGGGTGGGTGCATTTATATGTAATATGCCTTTCAAATCTCCCTGCATCAACATTAAATTGCTGGCATTTTCTTATGCGTAGTTTCCACTCTTAGTTTTTTTTTGGGTTCTTCAGCTCTGCTTCTTTTTTAATTAAAACCTCTTGCTTCTACATCTTCCATCGCTAGTCTCATGCAAATATGCATGTGCTGAATTTTTACTCAAAGTGGCATAATCTTCTATGCTTGGTGAGTTTCGAACACATAGTAATGTTGTGTTCTATCGAAGATGGTATCATCACCTTCAATGAGGTGGGTTGTAATAAAAATGAAAATTCATAATTGAAACTAAGTTGTTCATAACTGTCAAGATCCGTCTTCCATGCACAATTTCCTTCCAAATAATCTGAGCTCAATGTGGCTGAACCGCTTTAGCCTTTTATGGCTTTCTTTGTTCTTTATGCAAGGACTTCATTGGATTTCAAAGTAGAATATCCTTCCTTTGATATGAAACCAAAATTCTGTGTTCTTTAATATATTGATTCTTAAACCTTAGATACACTTGATGGTTATGATGCGTTGGTCTAACTTTCATGTTGATATTTTGTTGCAGTCTTATCCATTGATCACCGACTGCCTGAAGTCGGGGCTTTATAAATGGGCTGGTGATGCCCGAAGCTTCAATAAAGAGGGACCATTTATTGAACTCGTTACCTCCCCTAACAATCCAGACGGATACGTCAGGCAGTCTGTTGTCAACAAAAGTGGGGGCATCTTGGTTCATGATCTTGCATATTATTGGCCACAATACACGCCAATTGCTTCTGCTGCTAATCATGACATTATGCTCTTCACCGTGTCGAAAAGCACAGGACATGCTGGGATGCGCATTGGGTAAGCTCAACTTAGATGGGATCAAACGTTGTAACTAGATGATTAAGCACCTTGTATTTCTAAATTTTGTGTTCCACATCTTTCAGCTGGGCTCTTGTCAAGGATGAAGAAGTAGCCAAAAAGATGGTGAAATTCGTAGAGCTCAACACAATCGGCGTGTCTAAGGATTCACAGCTTCGAGCAGCTAAAGTGCTGCAAGTTGTGATCCATAGCTGCCAATATCCTACCAGCCTTGGGTCCCTATTTGATTTTTCTGCCCACCTCATGGAAGAGAGGTGGAAGTTATTGAGGGCCGCTGTTAGGCAAAGTGGTCTCTTTACTTTGCCTGAGTTTTCCCCTGGATCATGCAGCTTTCTCAATAGATCCTTTGCTCCTCAACCTGGTAAAATATGGCTTATGTTTTAGATCATTCATAGAAACATCAATTCAATCATTTATGAGTGTTTCTTTTTCTCTTATGGGAACAAGTTCTTACACTTGCATTATATTTATGTCTCTTGTGCAGCTTTTGCGTGGTTGAAGTGCCAAGAACCCATGGAAGACTGCGAAGGCTTTCTCCGATCTAACAACATCATAACAAGAAGTGGTAAACACTTCGGTGTTAGCCCACAATATGTTAGGATAAGCATGCTAGATCGAGATGAAAACTTCTATATATTTGTAGAGAGATTGTCCACCATCCACCAGCGACAATCCGTGCAAGTGGATGAGACGTACGGGGGAATAGAATAGGCAAAGAGAGTCCATATCTGTAAAAGATGTAAAAACAAGGGGGGCAATGGCAATTCATGTCAGCACTGATTTAAGAGATGCTCAATCAGCTTTAAGAATAACCATTTAAATAATAGATTTCCACAATAAATATATATGTATTATTCAATTATTTATGCGTTTTGCCTAGAATTACACTATTCAACATGCATATGTGTACTGAACTTCTTCGATTTCAACATGAATTCATAAACGTGAAACTTACCCTATCGTTGCAGATGGGAAGAATATTGTATCGAAAAGACAAATGTGATGTCTTGTAGCCCCTTAAGTTGCATTGAACTTGTGGGATGATTTTGAAGTGCAAATATGGTAATTTGTTTGGCAAACTCCAGCTCGAAGAACCCTAATTTTTTTTTTATTGTGGTTTGAAACTGTCTCCAGTCTCCACCATAGCTAACGTTATTGCTCATTTGTTATTACTGAGACATCCCTGCATGAGTTCATAAATAAAATTAAGGATTTCTATATTTCTAGACCATGTTTGGAGTAAGGTTATTAATTTTGTTCTGTTTCGTCCAGAATGACCGAAACATTTCATACCAATTCAAAAAACAGAACAAAACAAAACAATTTTCATCTTATTTCAAATCTCGATCCGTTCCGGATTTTCCGGATAAATTTCGGTCGGAATGTTTCGGTTTCATTTCAAATGTTCTGTTCCGGGCTTCAAAAACCATTAAATCAAATTGGTATTTTGTTTAAGTTGAATTACTTTAAGTTAAAGTTCTATTTAATCTTGACTATTTAGTAATATTTTAAAATTATATTTATTTGACATTGTGTTTGTATTGTATAATTTATAATTAATTTATTTTGAATTTAAATTATAATTGTTAAAAAAAATATATATATAAACAGTATAATCTCAAAATAACATACCAAAATACTTCAAAATTAAAATATTATATTTCAATTAAAAAAACAAATCACCTATCAAAACAAAATTTACAACCTTGGTTTGAAGCCGCAATCAGTTTGTGCTACAAAGTAAACATGCCGCAATACATTTTAAAAGAATGATTACCATCTATTTAGGACTTGAACGTTTCTACAATAGTTTTATTTTCCAAAAACAATCATAAAAAATATAACTTTTTTAAAAGCTAAGTGGTCGGTTACCAAATACTTAATGCTTTCTGACGCTCCTCTAATATCAAATGCAATGCATCATAGTATAGGGCAAAAAAAATATTAAAAAATATAGTACAATAATGCTAAATCAATTTGGAAAATGCTTCTAATTAATGAGAAAAATATAAAATATATAAAATTTTCAAGGAAAACAATAGAGATAAAAGATTGTTCAGAATATAGCTATAATAAATTGACCCTTTTGGTGAAAAAAAAAAAGAATTATACCCCAATAAATTATATATATATGCTTTCAATCTTTTCATACCAAAATAGATTATAACAAATCGCTTAATAAGCTAGGAATTATTTAATTAAAAATTGTAGTTTGTGGGAGAAGAAGAATACTCACTATATGTAAGATTTTATTCGACTGTATACAAGACGTTAATTATGATAATATTTAAATATAAATTTAAAAGATGATCATCTCTAAGCTTAGGCACTAAGAAATGAAGAAGAACATTGAAATTAACCTAGAAGAAATTTAAAATATTTAAGAATACATTTTGCAAAATTATAACTATAAAATTTTCACATAATTTCGGAGCATAGGGCCTTTAAATGAAGAAAAGATCGATGAAGTGTAACAAAGACATTTGAAGGAATTAAATTATTCATCTGATTTTGAAAATAAAGTGAAAGCTAACTTGATGTTTTTTTAATTTCTTGTTCCATAATATATTACTTGCACTTAATTCTATACTAGTATTAATGGTGCCAACCATTCTATCTATTAAATTATTTTAGAAAAATTCTATAGAAAAAACTCCCACCACCTTATTCAAGATTTGAATATTGATTAGCAAAAGAATAGGGCTACAGAATCAAATTCAAGACAACAAATGAATACACCAAATTAAATTTTGTTTCCTTCGAAATTATGACATCAAGTACTACCATATTTTGTATCTGTTTGTTGATGGTATTTAGGCTGATCAAAGTAAGATTTTTGTGATTTTTTAGTACATGACACTAAAAAACATCCATGATCAGAGTTTTTATGGCCTTGTATCCTTTTATAAAAGATTTATCAGGAACTTCAATTTCATTATCTCACCTTTTATAGAGTGCCTAAAAGGAAATATTTTCTTAGCGAACAGTAAAGCTGAAACCAGTTTTCAGGTAGTGAAGCAGAAGATGACTGAAGCTCTAGTTTTGGCATTACTAGACTTTGAAAAGCTGTTTGAAGTAAATTGTGATGCTTCTGGGCAGACATTGGAGGAATTCTTAGCCAGGATGGGTGCCTCATCACCGTTTTTAGTGAGAAACTGTCCAGCTCAAAGAAAAACTATTCCATATATGATCTAGAGTTTTACGCTATTGTTCAGACTAAAAAACATTGGCGACATTACCTTATGCAAAAGAAGTTTATTTTAATTATTGATCATGAAGCTCTTAAATGGGTAGCATAAGCTGAGTTATCGGCGTGCGATGTGGGTGTCAATATTTTGTAGAAGTTCACTTTTTCATTGAAACACCAATCGGGCAGTTTAAACAAGGTGGGTGATGCTCTCAGTCAATGGGTAACCTTGCTCAATACTATATGCGCCCATGTGTCGGGGTTTGATACTTTCTATGAGATGTATTTGAATGATTCCTCATTCGATCATAATTATGTTGAATTATTGAAGGAAGTTAAATGAGTTAACATTATGTTTTTAAACGATTATCTTTTTCGTGGTTTACAGTTTGATGTTCATGTTTGTTCTTTGTGAGAGCATATCATCTGTAAATTGCATTGTGAGGGATATTTTGGATGGGATAAGACATTAGCTCTAGTTTCCACATGCTATTCTGACCTAAGTTACCAGGTCAGGTTTTCAACTTTGTCAAGAGGTAAATTGTTTGTTAAAGGTCCAAGAGGGCTTTATCAAATGCTGGGTTATACACCTCGTTACCAGTTCCTGATGCTCTGTGGCTAGACGTGAGTATGGATTTTGTATTAGGTCTACCCTATACACAATAGGCCATGGATTCTATTTTTGTTGTTGTTGACAGGTTCTCAAAGATGACCTATTTTATAGCTTGCCAAAAGACTATGGATGTATCTCGGGTAGCCAACTTTACTTTAATAAGGTGGTTTGTTTGTATGGCATTCCCAGGTCCATCATTTCGGATAAGGATGTCAAATTCATGAGTAATTTTTAAAAGAGTTTGTGGGGAATGATGGGAACTCAGCTGAACTTTAGCAGTGCTTACTACCCTCAAACAGATGGGCAAACAGAGGTGGTTAATCGCAGCCTCGACAACTTACTGCGAAACCTAGTTAGAGATAAGCCAAAGTAGTGGGATATGACATTGCCACATGTAGAGTTTGCCTAACTAAGTCCTTTTAAGATCATCTATGGAAAAAATCCTTCTAGAGTACTAGAGCTAATTCATGTTCCTCACATTGGACGATTAAGCATTTAAGCTACTGATAAGGCAGATTACTTGTATAGAATTCATAAGCAGGTCAAGTAGAATATTAGCGACAACAATACCAAGTATAAGGCCTTGACTGATACTCATCATAGGAGAGTAGTGTCTGAGGTTGATGATTTGGTATGGGCAGTCCTTACAAGTTATAGATTTCTAATGGGTGAGTATAACAAGTTGAAGGAAATAAAGATAGGTCATTGTATGGTGTTGCGGAAGATAAATGACAATGCTTACAAGATTTATCTTCCTCATCGTATGAAGACTTCTAATGTCTTCAATGTCCAACACTTGACATCTTATTTAGAGGAGGAACCGTACTCGAGGATGAATTCTCTCCAACCCGAGAAGAATGATGTAGTCAGACTTACGATAATGGGTGGTTCTGAGTAGTTAGGTGTGAGCATGCCACAACTAGATAAGGATTTACCTTGTACAAATTATATGAATGACCTAGTAGATGCATTTATGGACTAGTGGGACAGGTCAAGGCCCAAAAAAAGGTCTGGTCACGCCAAACCAGAATAACAGTTTAAAAATACCATAACTTTTTATTCAACTGTTGGATCACGCTTAAATTTTTACAGGATTTTTTGAATGTCATTTTCTTAATTTAGAGTAGCCATTACGTTGTTACACGAACTGTCAGATCTTTAGATATAAAAAATATCTCTAAGGCCCCCCGGTTTTGGTAGTTTTTGTAATTTTCCTTCTTATTTTCTGATTTCTTGCTTATTTTGGATTTTGTGCTTCTTTTCTTTGTAATTTTGGATTTTTTTTTCTTATTTTCTAGTTGAGGTAGGGGTTTTGCTTATTTATGACTTTGTAAACCTTCTAAGGAGGTACACTTTATTAAACTTGTGAATTTAAAACTCATATCTGCAGCTCTTTTCGCCTATTAAATTATTCTATGTTCTTTGTTTAATTGCTACCTTTAGCTTCTGCCTACATCACTCCACCCAAGGAATGATATTTTGTTCATCACAACTATCACATAATTCTTTGTATTTTAAAGTGTTCCATGCCCTTTTTTCTGTATATAATCCTTAATATGATGTATCTTTTATAACATTTTGATGAGCTCTGAGTAAAATTCCTTTGATTTGACAACTTCCTCCCATTGGATTTGGCAACAAGGTTTTATGATCAAGTTCAGGTCCAAAGACTCAACTACAAACACCTAGGGGAAATGATATCATACTCTCTCAATGTACGAATACACACTCCCATATCCACCCTGTCTGATTTTCCTGCTTCCATCGAAGTGACTTGTGGCCTCCTCTATCTCCTTCAAGCTATATACAACAGGTCTTTCAGATTCAAATGTTGCATCTACACCAAGCAATTCAGTTTCACATGAGCAATCACATCAGAAAGTAACACCTTTAGACTAATTCAGCTAATGTCTATTAGATAAATCCGTCGAGATCAATTGTTTTTTTATTATTCTGAATTTATATTTGATAGAGATTAAAATAAAACCATTCATTAAGCTTCATCTGATGGCTTAAATTTATGAATTGAGTTGATTCTTTGATAATATTCAATAGCGCCACTAATTTTAGGTACTTCGACAAGGGAGCTGTAGTTGTTTAAGAACCAAGTTAGGAGTCTAACCTTCGTCTTTTATGTGAAAACGGCCCCCTTAGGGAAGTCTTAGAGGGACTTTGTCATTTTTTGACAGCTTTTGTATCTTCTTTTCTGTTTTGATGGTTTCTGTTTATTCCGTGAAGGAACAGCAATGAACATATACTGAAAATAAAATGAAAACTGACAGTGTACCAAGGATTATTGTCAAACAGTGTTTTTGTTCTGTTTGAACAAGAAGAAACAGAGAAGTTACCTACCATTAAAAGATTATTCTTTCCAACAACTAACACCATTTATATTATGCAAGAAGAATTTGAATCCATCCGACATCAATTAAGCTTGGATTTCGAGTAAGTCTGTCAGTCCTGCAGATAGAAGCTCTACAAATATCCCAGTTAGGGTAAATTGTTTTCCTGAACTGTATATGTCGCTATCTCTTCAGTCTCTACCTCTATGAATATTCCACGCACGTAGAAGGTGTAGACTAATCACATCTCCAGCAATAAATAGCTGTTCCTGTCCTACAACCTCCCAAGCCTGCCGGCCCACTGTAGAGAATCCCGGAAACATTAGGAAATATATATGTCGCCAGATTGTACACTGTAGAGGGTATCAAAGAAGTAGCCTTGAGTGCCATTCACGTCTTTGCAAGTGCATGGAACTGATACGAGATAGTCTAAAGTTATGGACTTGGCTTGTTTTTCATACCATATGACCCACCAGAATTGGCGTCTTTTCCAATTCTGGCTAACATGCTTTGTCTCCATGTATATGGAACTACACTAGCAGATTATATGTATTCATTCCCCTACGCTTATATCATGTCAGCGGTAATTATATATAAATTTTGATGACTTCATTGTGTTTCATGTGTCTTTGTCCTTTGAAGTATAAGCATTTTATACTTCTTTGTAGTTAGTCTATTTTTACTGTCAAATAAGTACACGCACTATTGAATT
>Ga0307511_10005605_pt1 | contig 12743 bp, 22 predicted proteins | sample 13_EM_MG_FD_200266 | JGI IMG/M metagenome (GOLD analysis project Ga0307511, IMG submission 200266) | Populus trichocarpa ectomycorrhiza microbial communities from riparian zone in the Pacific Northwest, United States - 13_EM | ecosystem: Host-associated > Plants > Roots > Unclassified | place...
GGAGTATGACTTCAGATGGGATTGAGTTCAAAGTCCGATGATGATCACGGCAGCTCGCCGGTTCTCCGTAAATAGGCGCTCGCTCGAACACACAGAGAATACTCTCCAAGTAGCGGGAGTACTGTACCAAGTGCGTGTCTATCAACGGCACTGCGTTAAAAACGGACGGAGAGGCCAGGAGTGGGCTAAAAACCCTTCCGGCCTTCAGCGGTGGCAGCGGTCCGGTAGGTCACGTGACCTAAAACTCGCATCAGCCGCTAGTCTCGTGCGGAATTCTGCCGTGGCCATCCCGCCTACCGTAGGATCAGTGTAGGATGTATAACACACGAATCCGGGAGGATATCGAACTCTTCGGTATAAGGGAGCCGTCAGGACCCCATCCGCTGTACCTCCGCGAGCCGTATGACCAGTGTCAAAATCCTGTTGGTTCAGACCGCGCTCCCGACACCGTGGCCCTCGGCGACGAGAACAAAGAGGGTCCCATCGACGGCCCGTTCGCCGTCGTTAAATCCAACCCCACAACTGCAACCCGTACTGGCGAAAAAGGACGAGGGTGTCCCACCGGGGAAGGAATAGGATTGCCTCGAGGAAGGAGAGACGAACCACTGGAATTGTAGGCGGGCGAACGCCCGGCACACGTCCATCGCGATGTTGAAAGTACGGAAGAGGGTGATGTCGGAGATGGATTCAGGAGCGGGGGTGAGAGGGTGACTTCGCCAGTATAGTATACTGTACACCCATCTCTCCGTTTGTGCTTGATCTAAATCTCGTAGTTGCATGTGAAGGAGTCAGAGCTGACCCCTTCACCTGCACAGGCGGCGCTCAAGCCATTTGACTCCCACCAAGCGTGAGAAGTTGGGTCATGATCGGAGGTCTGTCCGGCCAGGCAAGATCAGCTCTCGGACTTCGTCATGCTAATCTCGAGCAGCCACTCTCAGCTTGCCTGTGGATCGCCGGGTACCATCTGTGGGAGGTTAAGTTGTCCCAACAACGCTCTTGTCATGGGTAAGATTACATTATCGTCTCACATGCCCCATGCGTTTACGCTTCGGCGGATACCAATTGCCTAACACAAAGGCGCAACGAGTGCTCTACACCCACCGCAATGCCCAGTGTCCCGACCTCAGCCCCATCAAGCATCCAATGCTCTGGCTAGGTCTCCAAGGGACACCTTCCCGAGGCCCTCTCTTTGACCCCCTGCCGCCAATACTGCCGGGAAAAAAGGTGTATAGTTGGGTGCACATGACTACGCTGAAATCGTGGTAAGCCACATAGGCCGGTTACAACTCGATGGCCGAAACGAGTGCGATAGCCTTTTCAGACCTAAGCTTAATGTCACATTTGAAAGGTTTGGGGTGGCTGACTGTGCCATCCGAGTAATGGATCTCGGGCTGGACGGTGTTGCCATTTTCGTCGACGTGTTTTGAGATGCTGAAGACCGAGAGCGTCATGGCGATCTCGATGAAGACGGAGGAGTATGCCATATTGATTCCCGGACAAACACGACGACCGAATCCAAAGGCGATAGGCGAAGGATCCTTCTCTGGGCTTTCTCCGAGATATCTTTCTGGGATGAACTCCATGGGGTTGGGATAGATGGAAGGGTCGTGTAGGATGTGCCAGATGTTGACAATCACAGTCGCTCCCTTGGGGATGAAGTATCCCTCGTAAGTATCATCTTCGGCGGCTGCGTGGGGGATACCTGCGGGGGTGATCGTTCGACGGGCTTGACCAACGACGAGATAAAGTAGGTACCTAATGGGGCAACTGGATTCCATCGCAACAATTCCTTTATGACCGCCTCGATGTAAGGAAGCTTGGGACGATCGGCGATTGTGGGAAGTCTGTCGTTTCCAATGACACGATCGATCTCTTCTTGAGCCTTGCGCTGAACCCCAGGGTATAGTTCCATTGCGAGGAAGAACGTGTGAAGGAACGAAACGGTAGTATCTCCACCGCCAGCATAGAGAGAAGCAGCGGACCATTTGATGTTCGCTTCTGTCTCGGCGTCGAGGTTCTCTTCGCTCAGGAGTTCAGAAGTGTAGGAAGGGATGGCTGTACCAGCAGCCTGCGGAGTGGATCTGTTAACTGAGCTGTTCCGATAGCAATGAAGCTCAGAGGGAACCAACTATTTGCTCCTGGACGAAACGGTACGGAACGTCGGTCATGTTGGTGAGAGTTCGCCGGAACCTCTCTGCCGTCCGTTTCCACCCGGCACCGGGGAACCACACAGGAACGTACTTCAGAGCGGGGACGACGTCGACAAGGAAAGCACCAGGATCAGTTCCTTGACCGAATTGGGACACGGCGGTATCGACCAGATCCACGAGTGGGTCTTTCCCTGGTTGAACAGGATATCCGTAAGAAAGCATCAAGATGAGAGCACCGGCCGTCCTGATAGGCGGAAAGAAATGTGTTAAAGGTTCAACCGATCAGGAGGCGATGCTCGGCGGAGACACCTACTTTCGAATCTGGTGCGAGAAGGAGTCGGGGTCAGCCATCACTCGGGCGAGGAACTTGGCAGTTTCGTGCTCCATTAATGGATCAAACCTCTCCATGGCGGCCTTGGTCCCAATCAAGCGATTCATGTACTTGCGGAATTCACGGAACCGGTGACCATATTGGAGGAGGGCGATAGAATTTGACCAACCAACGATATCACCAACGAAAGTGAAGACGGGCCGGTTTGAGTACACCAACGAGCGCTTTTCAAGGAGATCTTCGACAACCTTAGCAGAGCTGACAATAATCATCGGTTGACCCAGTATATTGATTGATATGAGATCTCCTATAGACAAGGTTCGGATTCAGCGTCGAAGGTGGTGCCCACATCAAAGTCATATACTGACCCCACTTCTCACTCCATGTACTGAATGCTTTCCAGGCACTAGTCGGGGGTACATCCAAGAGATTACCGATAACCGGAAAACCTCTCGGACCAGGAGGAAGGGGGGGTTGGGCGATCCAACGTGCTAGGCGAGTGACGGCGACACACCCAATCGCGATAGTGGTGAGGCACAACAGTGGGTGGCCGGCAATCGCGTCAGCAGGTCGGGGGAAAATGTCCATGGATGAGGGGAATAGGGGGAGTGAGGAGGATCGGGGTGGAGAAAATCGAACACCTGGGTACTCGCACTTATAGGCAGGTGACCGTATGGCCCTCCATCAAGGCCACACGTTCAATGGTATATAGTCTGGAAGTTTGCGAGATGGCTGAATGGGTTGGCCGAGGTGATTGATAATCAGCTGGCGGTCATTATCGGACGCCTGGATGACTGGTATTCTTTTCGTATGCATCGCATCACAGCCCCACTTGCGAAAGGATTCCGCCGCCCCATGACCAATTGGCCCTCCAGATAAAATGGAACGAAAGTGGGTGTGAACCTTTCTATCGCCAGCAGACACGAAGCAGAAACGACCCCGTCCGGAGCAGTTGCAGCCACCATGACATTAACGGAGAGGCGAACACGCCAGAGGTGAAGATAGGTGTCATATACCGCTGCAACAATAGGGATTAGGGTGCGTGTAATGTATGTCCTGGGATGAAGAGAGGAGGATTGAATTGGATCTTCCCAGCACATGTCGGCGATGTATCAGTTAAGAAACTAGGGACCATTCATTCCGAGAGCCACCAGGGCGTTCTTGCAGAAGGTGTGGACGCAACCTTCGAATTCGATAGATGAATGGTGGAAAAATGGAAAAATAAACCATCCGGAGGCGGGGGAGAGTAAAAGAGGGCGGATCAGTTTTTCGTGGGTCCGGCGGCCTCGTTATGGTTGGGCAGCACACCAAGCTGTGACCCTTTTCGCTTGATTTTCCAATATAATCCACGCATCATGGTAACTTGTAGCGATGTCCACCCGGTTCTTTCTATGGTACATGGTATGCAAGAACAGCCATAAATACGTCGTAGTACTGGACCTAAGCCAAGATCAACGTTCGGAATCGCCCCCTGGCTCACCGAGTGATCCACGCCAAAGTTCGCAACGGCCAACGGAATAAACTCATGGATCGAAATACGGTTGAGGCGTGGTAGGAAGTCATGGACCACAGGAGGCACAACAACACAACCGCTCAAGCTTGTCAGCAAACGAGATCTTCAACTTTTCCCGACCAGCCAAACACGGGCAGCTTCTCCACTGTAAATATGAATCAGTATTGACGGTTGGTATGTCACCCCTAGAAGTTGAAAAACATGGAACAAGTTGACGCCAAAAGGAATGGCGATCTTGCTGATCCATCCGGAGTATATAGGAGGGAAAGCGAGCGTTGTTACGTACCACAACTTCACAACTCGACAGAAGCGATGAGAGCTGCGGTCTTCTCGGACCGTGGTTTGATAGTGTACTTGAACGGAGCAGGGTGACTAGGAGAGATGTCAGTCAGCAGCGGGAAGAGAAACCGGCCCGCAACGGGACAAATCTGAACAGGGACAGGAGTAGCGACAAGCCAAAAAGGGGACAACCAGGGAAAGGTTCTTGACGTTACGAAGAACTCACCTGATTATTCCATCCGAGTAGTGGATCACGGGCTCGACCACATTTCCGAAGGCATCGACATATTTCTCGATGTCGAACACCGCCAACGACATGGCACACGTGAGCCATACCGACGTTTGCGCAAGGTTTAGCCCCGGACCTACCCAACGGGCAACAGAGAAACAGAGGCGATCAGTAATTTTGGTCATTCGGAGGGGGCGGAAAAGACATGTAGGAATATCATCAAACTAGAGCCTGCACGCGATCCACAGAATGGGATACACGAAGCGACGATGGGGGACAATGACAAAACATCAGCACTCACAGATCCTCCTCCCAAACCCAAAGACCGTCGCACGGGGGTCAGGCTCAGGGTGATTTCCCATGAAACGATCGGGATTGAATTCCATCGGATTGGCGTAGGTAGCGGGGTCGTGCATGAGCTCCCTGTTTGTCAAGTTAAATCATGAAGGGGGGATAATCGGATTGAAAGAGAACGCCGAGAGGGGAGTTCCTCTTTCCTGTCCTTCACTCACCAGATGTTCGCGAGTACCGTGGATCCCTTTGGAATGAAATAGCCCTCGTAAACGTCGTCCTCGGTAACAATGTGTGGGAGTCCTGGTGGGTCCTTCACAGTTAGCCACTCTCACAACGGGGAACTGCAGTCCGTGACTTCGACGAGCGGCGGACTTACCTAGCGGTGTCACCGGGTTCCACCGGAACACCTCTTTCACAAACGCATCCGTGTAAGGAAGGTTAGGCATGTCAACCAACTTTGGGAGCCTATCGTTCCCAATAACCCTATCGATCTCCGCTTGAGCTTTGCGCTGAGCTTCTGGGTGGACCATCGCCGCCAAGTAGAACGAATGTGCTGAGGATACGACCTAGATGGGGCGGTGAATCAGAGAGCGCCAGGTTCGTTTCAGCGGTCGTGAACGCGAGAGGTAAGATGTGATAATCTCACAGTGTCCGCTCCACCTAGAAGCACAAGAAGTGGAACAAACGAACGACACATGGGTTTGATGAGTATATGACGTGTTTCACCAGATGAAACGGGTAAGACGTACCCGAGTATAAAGAAGCAGCCGCCCACTTGATGTTAAATTCGACCTCTGGGGTGACCTCCTTACTGCTGAGGAACTCGGACGTGAGGGATGGAACGGCCGTTCCGGCGGCCTACGGTAACGGATGTCAATGCAAAGTTCGTCACTGTCAAACCCAATAATAGGAAGCAAGTAGCACTCGCCCGCTGTGGGCATTCTATTCTCACGCCTGCGTTTGCACCCGTGGGTGGTAGAGAGAACGCGATAGTTCCAACACGAACGTCGACTCACCATCTGATCCTTCACGAATTGGTGAGGCACATCCGCCATCTCGGTCAGAATGTCAGCCCACCGCTTGGCCTTCGTCTTCCATCCCGCTCCAGGGAACCAGTCAGGCGCGAATCGCACTGTGCGGTACATCCCGGTCATACGGTTAATACCACCAGTGGTGGATCGACGAGAAAAAGAGTGACTTACGAAGAGGGACCAGGTCCACGAGGAAGGCTCCAGGCTCGACGCATTCAGAAAACTGGCTCACGGCAGTCTCGACAACGTCTACGATAGGATCGTCGTACTCCTTGACGGCATACCCGTGGGAAATCATCAAAATGATGGCCCCTGCCGTTCTAAAAGTACGTGTATGTCAGAAACGTTGGATATGCCAGACCTGGGACCAAAATCTAGAGCCCGCCCGCCGCGGCGCGACACCGGTGAGTATGTCCGGTGACTAATGGCCAACGGCCAATAGTGCAAATACCAGACTTCTGTCAACGACGGCACAAGGACGAAAGTCGGAGAAAAGACGTCTGGACTGGCGCCTGTTCGGACTATCGAACGGCGGGAGAGACAACGAGTAACTAAAGAGAGAAGGTAGGAAAAAAGAAGGCGGGAAAACCCGCCGTCAGTCGCCCTATTAGATCACTTACTTTCGAGTTTGTTGGATCAGGGAACCAGGATCAGCCATAACCCTCACTAGGAACTTGGCCATCTCCTTCTCCTGTAACGGCGCATAATTTTCCATGCTCGCCCGCGTACCGACAAATTTGTTCATGAACTTTCTGTATTCCCGAAATCGTGGACCGTACTGGGTAAGAGCCAAAGATCGGTTCCACCCAACGATCTCGCCACCCATCATAAGTACGGGCCTGTCGGAGTAAGTCGCTGATCTTTTGTCAAGGAGATCGATGGCAGCTTTAGACGAGTTGAGTATTATCGTGTCCTGACCCAAAACGTTGATGTGTGCGATGTGCCCTGGTGTATACGAGGTCCAGTGAGTCAACATCCCCGTCAAAGCGCGAATCGTGCGAGGGCTGAGCCGAAGTGAACCCACCATACTGTTTACCCCAGGCACTAAACTGCGTCCAAACTTGGGTAGAAGCTAAGTCGAAGAGGTTACCCACGAGGGGATAACCTCTCGGTCCGGGTGGTAGACGAGAACGCGAGGGCCATCGAGCCAAGCGCACGAGCGCAGCACACCCAATGATGACAGAAGCCAGCGAGAGGTAAGGGTGGGTGTTTACCACTTCAAGAACTGGGGCGAGCGCTTCCATCTACGGTCGAACAGGGGGATAGCAGAAGGCGATGAGAGGGGTAAGAGAGACGTCAAGATAGCAACTCCGGTGGACGGGGGCCTTTTGGTGTATGTGATCGTTTTTATACACCGGAGAATGCGTTTAGCCCCCATTCCCAGTGATCATCCTCTATCGCTTCCGTCAACATGCCAGGGAACGATCCCGAAAGCTAGACGCGTCCTCCGTAGTTTACGGTTGACATTGCAGATTACAGCCGTTGTTACAGAGAAAATACCTCGGTCGGCTGTCGAACCAAACCCTGTGTCATGCCAAATGGAAACCATGAATCACCGGAGAAGCGGGCCTACCAGCATCGGGCCCCGTATTGGTACGGGGCCCCATGTGGGTCTACAATTCAAACCGCCGGCATCTGCACCCAGGACGCGAAATTGAATCGGGGTTGCGAGCGGAGTGGGGCCGTCCGCTTCATTGGAATAACCTGGGCGGTCGGATGCTTCCAGGAGAAGGAGATAAGCGAGCGTTTCAACAAAAAACTCAATGGTCATGAAACACACTACTGGAAGAAGTCCCTTCCGACGACGTAGAGGAGGGAAGGGGATCACTTCGTTGGGAGGGTTCGGAGGGGGATAGAAATCGACTCACGGAATTTCAAGATTCGAAATGAGTAATCCGATCTGTAGGCAAGATTTGGGGTTGACCAGGAAGGACCATTTATTAGCATGGAACATTGGAAGCCCTACCGTCAGAAAGGTACACAAACCTAGACATCAATGCGTCGCCTCGAAAGATCTACGCCAAGCGGGGGAGGGGACGATCAGGGTATGGTACACGGGAGGCGGGGGTATCCCAAGCGAGTCCTACGGTTGGTGCCTGATGGAAATTCGGATTCGGACTTTTCTCATCACTATGGAAAGAACTGAAGACGCTGGGGTGAAACATTACATCCGTGGGTGTAAAAGGCTTATGTACGCGTGGAGACAGGCGTGGTACTGGCGGGCAGGAGTGCAAGAGTGAAGCTGGGGATTTGAGTCCGTATGGGACTAGACCAGGAACGAGGATGAGGTAAGCCGGGACGTCGCAGCTTCCCTTCATCACGCATCACACGATGGACAGAGGGAGGAAACACGGCTTGATACGCGGTGCCGAAGAGCACGACTGGAGTTCTTACTCTTCTAATTTAGGTTCCAAGCGAAGCGACCGGAGATCCCACAAATCGAGGGGGATCAGCTCAAACCCAGATTGCTCAGATCGAACGTCGATCTCTCCACCTACTATCACCAGATCCCTAACGTCCGGTAGCGGCAGTAACAGGCCGAAAACCTCCATCTACGGCCGACAGACGCCACTCCATTGAATAAATCGTGAGTTTGTCTCGAGTATGAACCGGGAGTCTTCAAACGGTCGGTCGACTTCCTTCGTTTCCAAGAAACCGACCCGCCCTTCAACACTAAACCACGATTTTTTTTTACATTCAACGGAGATGTTGTTCGTTGCCCACGTAATACGTACAATGAGATAAAATAACGGATTTTCGAGACATAAATCGAAAACGAGGCCAAGACCGGGAACGAAAGACTCCACCTCGAACAACTTGAAAAGTAAAAAAGCGAAAACGCAGGGTTTGCGACGCAGCATCAGCGGCCTCGAATCCTGGCCAATCAGACGGAGGTAGCGGAGGACGCTTTTGACTTGGTCGGATCGCAGGCCCTAAGGGTAATCAAACTGTGTTGGAAGGAAACCTTCAAAACGATACTCACTTCACATACCCTCCTCGTACGGACTCGAGCTCGTATTCACCCTCGATCGCACGCGGGCTACTGGTGTTCGTCGGAGCGAATATCGAGCTCCCGTGGGCTTTTTCATCCGAGACGAACTGCACAGTCTCGGTCTTGATGCATACCCCGCGGTTATCCTTACTCCCAATGGTCGTGTCTCCGATAGGACGCAGAGATATACCGAGGTCGTTGTGTGCTCTCCCGCTAATCGCCTTGCGCACATTGAGCGTTGCGAGCAACGAGTTGCAATAGACTGGAACGAAATAAGCAAAAATCCATCACATGACTAGCGTACGCACATCGACCCATCAAGAAATAGAAAGTGACGTATATGAAAGTGTGAGGTGATGCGCCGGACTGCATCGGTCCAGGTCAGAAACACCGCCTGCACCTGAGCAGATGGTGACTCACCGAAATAAAGGAGCCTATAGCGCAGAGGCTAGTCAACATCCCAGTCTGAACAGAGAACGCGATCTTTGGAGAGAGGGGGTGTGAGCCTTGAGCTATTAGTTCGGGGAACACCTTACGAGCATATTGATCATCGTGTCCGTGCTTGATGGTAGTTGTCAGCCAACACAGAAGCGAGGCGCGAGAGTGAGCTACCTTCGGAGCTTAGTTCGGGATCTGTGCAACAAAACACAAAACACGACCGTGATCAGAACGTCAGCTGCGACTGCAAGGGATGTTAATCGAGGAGGTATCAATCCTCAAAAGACAATTGTACCAGCCAGTGCGTTTACAGTCATCGAGAGGGGCTGAATAAGCAGTTGTAAGTTTAAAGGATCCAAACCTAGGACGAAAATTTACCCTGAGTTTAGCGGTCTCCGTGAACGTGGGAGCGGGTATTCTGTAATATTGGGTGAGTTTTTGGCGAATAAAGGCGTCGAAAACCCTACGCTAGCGCGGCGTACGCTGTCATTGGTGGGAATCAGTGGTACCATTCTTCCTGGGGAAGAGATAACATACCGATCGAGGCGGCTGTTGTTTGAGGGGGGAAGGTGAGCTTCAGCTTCCCCAGCGCTCGACGAGTTTACATACCAAACCCTCCCAGGATAAAAATGGCCTTCGGAGTGGTAAGGGAAGAGTAACAACGGGAGAGGTAAAAGGGCACTCACGAGAATCCCAGTAAGGAACACATTCCTCTCGCTGACTAACGAAAGGGTGAACAAACTGCCAGAATACCCTGATGTGTGTACTGACATTTCCATATGCGAACCGTAAAGAAACTACGGCACATCAGATTAGAGGGTGTGGAAGAACCTGACGGACTTACCATTGGACAATGATGGCAGTGAGCGCCTTGGAGATTCCATGCTTGAGACAATTCGAGGTACGTGTAGCCCCAGAGGCGACTCACATTGAATATCACCTCGGCCTCCACATGCATAATGAGCAAGCTGAAACATTGGGAGCGAACGAGAACTAACCGGGAGGCTCCTGTTGCGTCAACTGCGAGTGAGTAAGGGAAGGCCACGGTAGGTGCTGCCAAGACGAACCAAACGAGTTTTCCCAACTGCTCCGGCTTATTGTAACCCGTGATGACGTAGGCGTAAACTGAAACACAACATCTGAGACGGGAAGGGGCGGGACGTCAATCAAGTGGCGGATCTTACCTACGTGACAGATGAGCGCTTGGTGGATCGTGTCGGACGCCAGTGTAGAAACAACCTAAGCACAGTGAGAATCTAGCGCAGACCACAGTTCGTCGAGACATACGACGGCCTTGGTCCCGCGACCGTCCTTGTCGCTGTAATGCTGAAAATAGTAGAAGACCTGGGCACACGATACTACAGGTGGCACATGAGCGAAGTGAGGAGGTTGGGTGCTCAAACGGTTTACCCCCATACAAGCTGCAGGGAAGAAGGAGAATCAGAGGAGGAAAAGGTCGATCAAGCAGTTCAGCTCACGCTGTGGCGAGGATCACCCCGATGAAAAGAGCGCCGAACCTGGAAATATCAGGTGGTTGAGAGCAAGAAAGCGAGATGTGCCGGTGAGACGTACGTAGCATCCATTGTGTATACAGTGGGAAGAAGGAAGGGCAGAAGGAAGGGAGCTGTCCAATATTCGACCGTGTTTTCCAGTTCCGTTATATTGGCAGTGGATCATATCGACTTTTGGCTCGGAAGTGATCCCGCCAAGAAAGGCGACGGCCCATTCCGAGTCTGGATTCCCGCGACCGCCACTAAAGAGACCGGTGAAAGTGACAGTTGCAAAGCACGAATAAAGGGTGACTAGTACGGTGTGGGACTAGTGGGACTCTGAGACGTCGTGTGAGTACACGTCCAGTACACGTCGATCTTTTCGTCGTTTTCGTCGTGAGCTGTTCCGACGGTGACGGAAATTTCTGGCATGTAATTGATCCTCCCCAGGTGTTGCGATTGCAGGAAGCCTCTAAGGAGACTAGGTCCGTCGTACTAATAATTATACTAGCCAACGACGTCTACTGATTCTGACCCCTCCGAAGTAATTCATGCGTGTCTGATTGCCCATCTAACTAAACACGCTGTGACCGACTCTTTCAAATTGCTCAAAACCGACCTATGTGCCCACGGAAGGCTAGGGAAGAAGCTCCCATCCGTGTCAATCCAGAGAGGAATGGTGGCTCAAGTGCTTACCGTCGGCAGTGACCGAGCGGAACCATCCTCATCAACCCCCCCAGCTTTTAGGCGAGCAAGGTTTTAAATTCCTTGTCGCCTGCGGGGAAAAGAATACCAATCTACTTCGCTAAAGTCTCCTCCGTTTCTCAAGAGAATACCTATCCCACCTTATATACCCTTGTCTGGCCAGGGCGCCTTTTCCTTCCCGACGTTAATTAGGCGCCCCGACTCGCGACGGGCACAGTTGCATGCGAGGGAATGAAACGGTGGTATCTCCACCACCGGCGTAGAGAAAAGCGACAAACCATCTGACGTTCGATTTCGCCTTGGCGTCAAGGCCCCCTATATGATGCTCATAAGTAAATTCAGAGCGCCCCCCTCTGAACTTGAGGTTGGATTCCAGCACACTCACGAGCTCACAGATGTGTAAGGAGGGATGGCTGTACTAGCCCTGAATCTGTTAACGTGGGCAACCAACCATTTTCTCCGGTGCGGGACGTCGGCCACGTTGGCGAGGGCTCGCCTGAACCTCTCCGCCGTCTGTTTCCGCCCGAGACCGGGAAACCATCCTAAACCGTACATCGCCGAAAACTCAGACCCAGACATTACTGAGATCCGATCTCACCGTTTGCTACCGACAGATCGCTAACCTCCGGGAATAGAACGCACGTTCGCTGAACAGCACGGCCGGCAGACAGTATGCATACCCATGGAGCAAATTGTGAGTTTAGCACCAGTACGAACCGGGGTCTTCAAACGGTTCCTCAGTTTCCTTCGTCCCGAAAAAACCGATTCGCTCTTCAACGTAAAATCTCAATTCGTTCATGTTGAATTCGAAGTTCAGTTGATCCGGAGGTGTTCGAGATTCCCGAAAGGAGGGGCGTACTCCGCGAGGCAGTCGGGATTGATGGGCGGGAACAGTATCAGGACTTAAACGAGGGAATGGATCCGTTGGTCCGAAGGAGAGAACGTGTCGAGCCAACGTTACCACAGCTTGTCTTCGAGGGTGAGAGGTTGGCTAGTGCTAGTGATCGGTGAGCCCACCCAGGAAACAAGAGAGTAGTGATGGACGGATAGCTTCTTCGTGTAGGTGGTCGGTCGTGTGGTCGTAGATTTTCTCTGGGAAGCCTGCCAATACGTTCATGGTGGATCCGTTCTCAGTCGAAGAGGTGCCCGATCGGTACGTTTGCTATTCCAGCCCTCGCCTCATGGTCGATGCCTCCCCCAAAGTGTCAATGGATCGCCACGCCGCGGGCATTTCTGGAATCTGCAACCCCCCAGAAGTGGACTCTGGGCCATCTTCGAGCACCTCAGTGTC
>Ga0307511_10005606_pt1 | contig 12743 bp, 12 predicted proteins | sample 13_EM_MG_FD_200266 | JGI IMG/M metagenome (GOLD analysis project Ga0307511, IMG submission 200266) | Populus trichocarpa ectomycorrhiza microbial communities from riparian zone in the Pacific Northwest, United States - 13_EM | ecosystem: Host-associated > Plants > Roots > Unclassified | place...
GACTGAGCAGAAAGGCGAGTTGAGGAATCGGAAGAACGAGCGACAGTCTCCACCGGATCGGCAACCACACAGAAGGACCACCTACGCACGTACGAAGAACCAGCCGCCCAGGCGTCGACACCCCCCACACCGAAACCAGGACCCGACACCCCCTTACTGTACCAGTACGCGGACACCATCTCCACCACCAGCTCCTCAGCCGACCGAGTATGAGAAAGAGGCTGAGGACCTGGTCCCATGGACCACCCCGTACACGAGACCACCAACCCCAAAGACCCAACCACCGCGAACAGACTGGCTACGCGGTTCCAGCACGCAGGAGGGACAATCGTCGTGCACGCAGCCCCGACCACGTACAAGGTAGCGGAGATGCCCCGTTGGCTCTAGGAGGACAACACAAACCTCAACATGGTGGGAGCACGCTGGCTCCTAGCGGAAAGTGGCCGACCAGGGAAGACCGCAGCCTCCCTGGTCATCTACATGAATTGGGCAGGGGAGCTGGACGGCCTAAGAATGGGAAGGAGGATGTTCCGCACCACCACGTACGATTGGCATCGCGGTCCAAGACTAAACAGATGGAGCGGCTACGGTTCTCCCCACCACAACCACGACTCCGGCTCTCACCACGAGGGAGTCGACCACCAGGGCTGCGGATGCGGTGGAACAGGAAGGGTTCAGGACGGAGCAATGTGCAGGGACTTTCATTCCGGAGGAATTTTCCCACTTGCGCGTTTGTCTATTATTGTGCTCGAGTGATGCGAGAGGGGGTTGAATTTCCCACCGGCGCTTCCGTCAGTTTTCCTACTCGAGCGATTGAAGGGGGCAGCATTATTCGACGGTTGCACAGGGTAACGATTTTCTTTAGAGCCTCTGAGGGGGTTTCCCTTTCGGGGCCCGTCTCACCGTGTATTGAGTCGCGGGGCTTACAGATTAACATGTCTTGTCTTGAATCCACCGGAGGTTTGTCCCGGTGCCCCATTGTGGCCTCCCCAATGAGGCTCATATGCGTAAAGAATGCGTAAAAAATAAAAACATCTATTTGGAGGTCCATTCCGAACTTGTCTGGCGACCTTACTAACTCGGTATGGAGGTAGATTTGGACGTCGAGGGTGGCGATATAGGGTGCAACGGGGTGGATCGATGTTGTGGGTATGGCTGTCTATATGGATATCGATATCGCCGCGGGGGGGTTGTCTACGTGGACCATCATGTCACCTCTAGGGGGATGTCTATGATGATGTCGACGTCGCCGCTAGGGGGGTGCCTGAGTGAATATGAATATTGACGCTATCTAGGTATCACTGTGGATTTCATGCTTATTACCAGAAGGAGTGGCCAGTAATTAGATGGATATCAATGGCAAGGTGTATCGGGACCGGGTGACTCCCGAAACTCACCACGAGGGTACCAAGGGGTTCAGAACGTGCTACGATTGCAGGATGAGGAGAACGATGTACGGGGGGTCTCCAGGTCCAACGATGGGCCATGTCACGATAGCTTGACCGCATCCTAGACGCCGCGATCTAGCGGTCCATCACGGTGCTGGACAGTGGAAGACTGACTAGCACATTGTGCTGACGAGTTGTAAAGTTGAAACCTAGTGTGCCACGCAAAATCCTGATTAGGATCGTTTGCTAACTAGCCGGCTTTGCGGATGGGGTCAGGGCAACTATAGATAATTCCATAGGTCGACACTCGGAAGACTGACCAACCTCTCACACCACATCGCCAGTCCTCCTACCATCCACTAACGAATCCACCAAACCATGTCACACCACTTTGTGTGAGGCAAAAGAAAAAAAAATGCCACACCACTTGGGCTGCAGGTAAGTTGGGTATTTTTTGTTTTCTTACATACTCGGTGTTCATATGCGGCTGCTTTTTTGTTTTGCCCTCCCCCCTTTGCACATTCATTACTCCCATGGAGCCTCATTGAGGAAACCATGATGAGCCACCGGGACAAACTGCCGGTGGATTAAAGGCAAGACAAGTTAATCTGTCAGCCCCGCGACTCAATACACGGTGAGAAGGGCCCGAAAGGGAAACCGCCTCAGAGGCTCCCAAGAAAATCGTTACCCTGTGAACCTCATGGTCCTCGAATAATGCTGTTCCTATCCATCGCTCGTGTAGGAGAATTGACCAACGCGCAAGTGGGAAATTTCAACGTTGCCAAGCCGCCCAACTCCAACCTAGCGTTGCCAGGGCAACCTGATCTCTGAATACCCGGGATAAAAGAAATCCTCAACCGCATCGAAATAAGTCTCTCCTCCGTCTTCGGTGATCTAGGCTGCCTCGTCTCGGTCTGCCCACGACGTCTTCCCTGTTACTCATTTCATCCTGATGTTGCGGAACCGAGGGCAGTGGAAGGTGATATGGGCTCCAGTCTCGGGAGTGCCGCATCTGCCGCAGTTGGGTGGGTCCGCTTTGTCGACCCGGTGTAGGCAAGCTCTTTGGAGGCCCCGTTCCATGACCTGGAAGGTAGAGGCTGATAGGGATTGCCGTCCCCAGTCCGTGTAACGGAGGACTAGGCGCTGGGAGGACCTGCACGACTTCCGGACGGCTTTGGACAACGCTCTGATCCCGCCTTCGGGGGCGATGTTGGTCGTGCCAGTAATTCTCCCTAGGATGGCTCCGAAGCCTGCGGCTCTGTCCGCCTTCTAGTTGCCTACGATACCCACGTGTCCCCAGACCCAGCTGAATCTCGTGTCCAGGCCTGCGGTGTCTTTGTAGTTCAGGGGCTGTTTGAGCCTGGCCTCGATGCCCGACCTCAGTGCAATTCCTCTGCTCAGGTTGAGGGCGTAATGGATTGCGGTGAATGAGTCTGAGAGGAGTTGGATCCTAGGGTGGTACAAAGATAGTATGGAAGTGAGTAGATTAGGTCAATTATGAGTGAATCACCCACGTTTATACTCACATCGTCGGTACAGGAGTGAACGTCGTAGTGAGTCATTTCTGGACGGGGAGTAAAGGCATGAGATAATGTGTCAGGTATGGTGCAGCATGGTGAAAGTACTCACTGCATGATCACCTCTTGATTCACTTCCCTGCTCACTGCGCCACTCATACGGTGAGCTTGTTTGTCACTCACTGGAGGTTAGTATAGTTCGCTCACTCTTCCGACCACTCATATTTAGGCTCGCCTTCTGGCTTACCTATACATCCAGTACCTAGCCTATTGTCCATCCAGTTCTAAATCTTGCGAGGGTAAAAAAATATACCGTAGCATGATGTCCCTCGTTGTCAATCGCCGTCCATATACCTACAGTCATACGTGCATGCATCGGTGCATTGCCTTATTTAAACAATAAGCTCGCTCCATGCCTCGATAGCGGGATACACATAGATGTCGGGCCCCATCTAGATGTCATGCATCTGCAGTTGGGCGAGTATTTTCCAACGAGCCTTGATATCCATCGACTCAGGCTCCTTTACATTTGGGGTCCATACCCGGTGGCTGGGGGTAGTCGGAGCTGATCATTGCACACTTCGTGGCAAGTTTTGGAAGCTTTCGTGGTCCTGGCAAGCAGCTCGTACCCGGTGTAGGATTCTCGCGACCGTATTCTTCTACTTTGTATGGGGTAAGCGGGGTATACAAGGAGGACGGATTTCCTTACTTTCTCTCTATCACCCACCAGCCGGGTCTTCGTCTGATATCTACTTAGTATAAGAATGTATTGTCTGCTTCTTGTCACGAACATCACTCGCCGAAGGACCGATTTCTTCACTTGTGCATATTTAGCGGCCTGAGAGAGGAGGAAGGCATGCATGAGCCACACTTGGAAATCATGTATATATATGTGTCCATGTAGACCAACAAATCAATGCAATCTATTCTTCCGCTCAACGCTTCAAAGCAAGCAATTCAAGCCCTAATTTCTAAATCGCTCCCTCTAGGTACGCGCTCTCCTGCTGTCGCAACATGCTAGTCAAGAGCTTCCCATCCACCTCCAACACGTCTGGCTGAACTTGGTCATCGGCGCGACCAGCAGAGCCCTCGTCTAGCCACCCAGCTCTGGCCTCCCGCAGTTCCTCCTCCCTCACGCCCGCAGCACGCTGCAACACTGCCCAGACCTGCCACATCAACCCTGCATCGGAATTTGGGGAAACCCGTCGGTGGAAGTCGCTCTGCCATTCATCAGAATCTAGAAGAATTGAAGCGCAGAAATCTAGGGAGAACAAGACAAGGGCACTGTGAAATGGGAGTGGGGGGGAGGGCTCCCACTTGTCTGTGGGCGCGAGAGATGATGTCGCGAATTTTGTACATGCCGTCTTTCGCTAGGGGGTTTGCGGAGGTTGACGGCCGGGTATTGGAGAGCGCAATTAACCATTTCACGCGCGCGATTTGGGTTGTGTCACAGTCCCCCTCCGGGACCTGTGTGGAGGAAGTCAGGTTGGACACATGCGTGGTCTCGGAGGAGGTAGACTGGTTGGACGCGTGCGAGCTAAGGGACGAAGGCATGGTTACAGACAGCGCGGAGTGGACGAAGCCTAAGATGTTTGATGTGTGTGCGGCGAGGTAAGAGGAACTAGGTGATGTGTTATGATAAGGCGGAAGTGCGGTGATGGCAATAGGTAAAATAATGTCGTTATCTGTCCATGGATCTATCTCTATATCCACAAAGACAGTGAAGGAAAATAATAGACCTAAACCCTTTGACGTATTATCATTAGATTTCTACAAGTGGGACATTTGTTCCTTCACCTCCACTGCGCAAGAAACAGAATGATGGAAAGAAATGAAAAATTGGAAAAATTGGAAAGAACATCAGGAAAGAATTTTTGGCCCCCTGATGCCGTACAGTGGCGCCCTGAAACGCGCACTTTTGCAGTTGACTCTGGAGCCTTTTGTTGCTTAAGGGCATTCAAACTCGACTCCTTAATATCGCTTGGCTATGGGCACCAAGATAGCAGCTATTCAAGCCGGAATTAACGCATTTTGTGGGCATTTTCACCCACTTTAATAGCGCGGGTGGTCCCCTGAGACTAGCAGTTCGGACTAGTCGCGTCAGCGTGCCCTAGGTCCGTACCGTGGCATTCAAGATCGATAGCATCCTGCTAGATGACCCCGGTGGCACTAGCCGTATCCTTGATTCTCTGTAGCTAAAGAAAGAAAAGGTATTAAAAAAATCAGAAAAATAAAAGTAAAAATATAAGAAATATAAAAGAAAATTAGAAAAACACAAGGATATTAGAACCACAAAAACTAGGTGTTTTTCTTCACTTATATAGTATGTATGTCATTTCTTTTGAGAAAGATATTATAGTGTATATAGTTTTATAGCTTACTAACTTTTTGGAATAGATCTAAAGAGTAAAAAATAAACAAAATTCACAAGAGAAATTAAATCACGTTTTAAATGTTTAGAGGAATTTATAAATTATTTGGTATTAAATATATTTTGATAAAAGATTTTCTATAATGACAAATAGGATTCCTTTATAGAGGAGTATATAATAAGAATGATTTAGAAAAAATTATGTTACAAATCTAGTTGAGAAAGGTGAGTATCGATAAATAAATGAATATATAAGCAACTTATCTTAATTCAATATATTAACTCTTTTGTAGCTTTTGGAAGATAGAGGAGTGTCCATAATGCTTATGTACTATTGAGTAGCAGTAATAAGTAATATTAATACTAGCACTATAAGCAAATAAAGAGAAGCAATGTAAGGATGATAGTAATAAAGTATTTTTATTGTTAGGATTACTAAATATATTAGTTAGAGGGTTAATAAAAGTATATAAATTTCCGAAGTTAAATAAAAATTAAATAATGTATTCTGTCTATATTGAAAGTATATAAGGAATAATAAAAACTACTAAATGAGATTTGATCTCAAAATCCTTGTTCCTAAAGATAAATTATCTTATTACTTATACTTTCTACCAAAAGTTCAAAAGGATGAAAAATGTATTTATTGACTTTCACAGAATATTTGCTTTTACACCATTACAAAAGCTACTTCTTTGTAATTATAATTCAAGATTATATAAACTTAAGTATCTAATATTTAGAAATACATATATAGATATGCATTACACTAGCAAATATGGAAATATATAAGGACTAGGTTCATTGAGGTCATTATTACTTTAAGTTACTAAAACTAAAATAAGTAGAATATATGTATTGGTGTAATGGGCGATGCCACTAGTAGCACTGCGGGCCGTTTAACAGAGTCGATACTATTACTAGAGTGATAGTCTATGTCTGTTATTGGTTCCGCTAAGTCGAGGACTCAGAGGGTCTTTGAGAGCATACAGATTTCTCAAGTGGGAAGAGAATTAACAGGTGTAATCTCTCTGTATTGAAGCTATCTAAGGCTTGCCTGAACTCTGTCTAAAGTGATCTGATCTGAGAATCCTCCTCCAGAAGGGCGGAACGGCTCAGTACTTATACTAGCTGCCAAGCCTTCTGGAGTCTGAAAAACCTGTTTTCTGGCCTTTCCAGAAAACCTGCTTTCTGGCTGTACCAGAAAGCACTCCTCCATGACCATAAATACAGGTGTGGAAGGTCAGGCCTCCAGTACTCAGAAATACAGGTGTGGAGGCATAATGCATCATGATGAAAGAAAGTACATAAGGACCGAATATGCTCAAAGTAATAGTACATAAGGTACTATGCCCGAGCTATCTGGTATACATGATAGGTGCTAGGAAATACGTACTAAGACAAATGTAAGAAACGGTCTTCCGTTACACTTCCCCACTTAAAAGGATTTCCTACTCTTGTTGCCTTGCCCAAGCTGGAGGTAGTCCGAAATAACAAGTGCAAGCACCACAATTATGAGAGTAGCAATCTTCGCAATGAACGGTAGGAGACCATCATAACTTCCAAATCTTCCATAGTAAGCATTCATGACATAAGGAACAATGAAAATATCCGATAGATACCTTGTTTGCCATACCTTCTTCCATAGTTAATTCTGAACGACAATTAAAACAACAAGAAGGAACGCGGGATTGCCAGGTTAATTCAACCGGCGCGAATCAGTACTTTTGGAAAACATTAAAGATATCTTCTGCAAGGTTGATAGCAGCAGAGGTGAGGTCTTGATCGTCGGGACTGAGGGCGAGAACTCTGTCTCGTTCAGTTTGAACAATTGACTTGGGGGTTTCTCGAATGTGACACTTCTTGTGTTTCTTGGAGAATCTTCGTTGCTTGAATGTGTTGGAGTAGTTTCTGCTTGTCCAAAAGTCTTGAACGATTTTAAGGCTGATGCCTTCGAAATTGATCCATTCATCGTCATCACTTCCGTACCCTTTCCAACGTACCAGGTACTGGCTTTTGCCAGTACGAGGAGGGGTACGAAATTCGAGTACTCGTTCGACTTCCCATCTGCCTTCCGTTACTTCACCAGGTTGTTCCTCGTGACGACTTGAGAAGTTGGTTGAATCGTTTTCAATGTAAGGTTTGATCTTGCAGATGTGGAAGGTATTGTGGATAAGAGAAAGTCGACTGTCCGTTGACAGGTCGAGTGTGTAGTTGTTCCGCTTCCAGTTGACGTGTTGGATGCGGAACGGTCCGACCCATCTAGGTTTGAGTTTCCTAGATGTGTTTAGGAGGTTGATTTTCTCCATTGAGAGAAGAACCTTTGGGCCGGTTGAAAGAAGTGGTGGGAAAGACCGCTTCTTGTTGGCTTGTTTCGCCTCCTTGACTTTGGAGGAGTATAGGTTGCGAGAGGTGTCAAGATGACATTCCTCTGCAGGGGTATAAGGATTGATCGGGTAGGGGAAGGAAGAAGGGCCTAGCTTTGCCTCAAAGCCTAGGAGTGAAAAAAATGGACTCTGTTGTCTTCCGGTGTTGTCTCGAGAGTTCAACTTGAGCTGAATTTCGGAGAGTTTGTGCAGCCAATTGTTTCCTTCGACTTTGCACGCTCATGTGGCTTGGAGGATTGCCTTGTTGGCAATTTCTGACTGACCGTCCGTCTAAGGGTGGTATGCGGTAGACGGTTTCAACTTGATTCCCTTTCTTGCTGCCCAATCCTTGAAATGGTCTGACATAAAGAGAGTGTCTCGATCAAAAACAATATAATAGGGATAACCAATAACAGAAGCAACGTGCGTATCAAAGGTATCAGTGCACTTCTCCGCCATAAGGTTATCAGAAACTGGAATGAGAAACATGAATCCTGATTGTCTACAGACAATCGTCCAAAGTCTCGAAAAGCAAATCATATGATCATCTTCCAAAGGAATGTTCGGGTATGAGGTAGAGCAATAAGTGAAAACATGAGACATCTTAAGAAAATCCATAGTTATATCCGTCCAGGCTCTTGCAGGAACATGTAACATACTTACTTGTCCTAGTGGTGCCTTGTTGCCCTACTTCGTCCATTGATAGGTATCGCAACTCGCCACGTATTCCTTAACGAGCCTTGAAAATGGCTGGCAAATATATTTATCAATCAACCATTTCAACGTTTTCTCAACTCCGCCATGTGCCGTAGCATCATGAGCTTCCTTGATAGCGTCTTCGAGGTAGTTCTTACCGTTCATGTCGAACATGCTTAGTAAAACCATTCTCCATTCTCCTTTCTCATTCTTCTTGTACAAGAACACATTGTCCTTGCTTACTCCTTTCTTTCCTTCTGGTGCGTTGTAGAGCTGGCCCCATATGGGGCATATCCTGATGCATGCGATGTAGGCGTCCCTCATTCTATCATCTTTGTCAACATGAGCAACAAGATAGAAGTCTAGGTCATCTTTGGGGCCGTCGTCGAGATCGAGGTATATCTTTGGCATATTGGTCGCTGGCACGATTCTATACATGAGGTCTGAGTCTGCCTTGCGTTCTGCCTTGCATGTTGATGCATAGTGTCCCTCGCCTTGGCAGAAGTTGCACCGACGAGTGGCAGTAGGTGCAGGAGGAATTGATGTCTTCTCCTGTAGTTGAGGGTCTTGAACGTGATTGTTCTCCTCATTTGATGTGTGATGTTGTTGGTGTATAAATCCCACTCCTGGCACATATCTCATAGGATTAGTGGGGGATAGGAGGGTATTATGACCTTGATTGGATCCGATAGCTTCTCCGGAAGCTGCGTTGCGTTGTGATCTGGTGGTGACTGCGGCAGAGAGGAAGCAGGGTCTTTCCTCATCTGGTACGATCTTGATGTTGTAGTCCTATGGGTTATTTTGTGCGGGTTGTTGACTCCATAGTTCATGGCGGGCAATAGGAGCGTTCCTGATTGCACATTCTTCCGCAGACCACATGTGAGTGCGGTTAGGAGCTTCTTTGATGTTAAGCTCTGGAATGTCAATATCGGGAGTCTTAGAGGAGCGGGTGTTGTTAGGAGAGATAGTGGTAGCTTTTTATTTCCATGAGTCTCGCTAACTCGACTGGAATTCCTTCTCCTTCTGATAAACTGCCTGCGTTAGAGTGCAGTCCAAATATCCGTGTCCGTAGGTTCAGCAAACTGAGCATCTGGTGGTGGGAAAGTAACGATTCCCATTCTGGTGTGAGCTACCATGCGAGGGGCAGTAGTAGTTGTGACAATCGGTATTGTTTTGCTTTCTATGCTGCTTGTAGTGTTCCTAGGCGTCATTGACAACGCCTGTAATGATGGCTGGAATGTTGTTGTTGTTGGTGCCTGAGTTATCATCTGCGGGAGCGCTGATGTGATGATAACCATTTAATTGATCATGTTCAACAATGTGGGAGTGAGGATCGAACTTATGCCCGGCAAAGATTTCTTCGGGGATGGTGGAGAGGGTATCCTCATCTGATTGCATTTCTTCCTCCTTGATATCATCGTAATCTTCATAGTCCCCGTCATTCTCGTCGTGGAGATAGGGACAAGAGGGATGGTGACCGAGGCTTTCGTCGCGGCCTGCGCACTTGTTGTAGTCGCAGTCTGTGTGCTTGAAGTTGATGCAGCTGCGGGAAACCATTGTGATTTCTTGTAGTATAGGAGAGATAGAAAGGTTATTGGTAGTGATAGAAGAGTCTTGAAGGTTGCTGTTGTCTTCTGTAGGATCGATCCTGTGAGGGATGAAGTCTTGTTCCTCGGTGGGATCGAGGGAGTATTTATTCTTCCTTGATAGAGCGTTTGCCGACAGGTTTTCTTTCCCAGCCGTATGTTCAATGACCAAGTCAAATTCTCGCATGTAAGCTTGCCATCGGACTAGCTTCTGACAGGTTTGTCGTGGTCGGAGGAAAGAGAGTAGTGGTTGCTGATTCGTGAGAACCGTGAATTTGTGGTCTCGGAGTTGAGCCTCAAAAAACTTGAAGGAGTCAACAATAGCCAGTAACTCCTTTTGGTAGGTGAGGTACGTCAGCTGTCCGGAGCTGAATTTCCGAGAATTAAATCGACAGGGTCGAATTGATCCTAGTTCTCCTTGTCCTATCCATGATCCTAGTCCAATATCAGTAGCCTCACATACCAGGTATTTTGGCACTTCCGAGAAATGGTCCCAGGGTTTGAGAATCTGTGGATTATTCACAAGTTCCTTGGTTTTCTCGAGTGCCCTAGTACGGGTGTCCGTGCATCTCCAGGGTGCATTTTCGCCTTGTAGTTCTGACAGGGTGCTTGACCAGGAGGCCAATTCCAGACAAAACTTGCTTAGAAATATGGAAACGCCGAGTATTCCTTGTAGTTCCCGGCGGTTGCTGGGAACCTTGAAGTCTAATACCTTCTTGCGCTTCTTAGGATCCATATGTAACCCATCCGGAGTTAGTATATGTTCTAAGATATCTAGACGTTTGGCGAAGAACTGGCATTTGCCAGCCTTTAACCAAAACTTCTGGTCTAGAAGTCGTTGTAGAACCTTCCGTAAGGTAGCTACATGTTCGTCATAGGTATCTGAAAAGATAATAATGTCGTCGATATAGATGACAAGGTCCTTGAAGACCATGTCCTTAAAGATTTCGTACATGGCTCGTACCCTGGTGGCAGTAACATTGCGGTCGCCTTGTTACATAAGGCGACTGTGGTAATATCCCATGTGTGAGGAAGTTGGAGTGTTGTTCTGAGTCTTCTTCGATTCTGATGTTGTGGTACCCATCTGCTAGGTCGATCTTGCTCCAGTATTTCTGAGCGGCGATTAGTTCCATGAGTTCCTCAATGCTTGGTAGGGGTGTGTGGTTGGGATGAACTGCTTCATTCCGATCCCTACCGTCTAGGAGCGGTCTAGGTTTGGTGGGATCATCTCGTTTGGCTTGTACGAACAGAACTACGGCCTTAGTATCATGTTCTGCACGAGATTTCCGGCCTGAGGCTTCTTCCTCATTGAGCTGTTTGGTGAGCTCCGTATAAGATTTGGGGGGTGAGGGATGCCATTTGGATACCCATGTAGCGCCGGGTTTCGGGCAGATTCGGTGGTTGATGGTTCTGAGGGGTGGCAACTCGTTGGGTGTAGTTGCAGGAAATAATTGGGCGAACTCAAAGTAGTGGTTGAATTCCCGACATTCTCCGAGACTCATGGCAGAGACCATGAGTTCGCAGAATGGTTGAAGATAGTCTGGTACTTCGTCTTTTATGAAGAGTGCAGCAGATGTGACTTGCCCCGTAGCAAGTGCTACTTTCCTCCATTCCTTAAGTGCAAAGCATGCCATCCCTTCTGGTTGGATGGTAACCGGCTTTGGTCCTGCTAGAATTAAGGCATTCAGGGCTGTAAGCTCTGGTTTGCCTAGCATCATATCCCAGCCTGCCAGATGCGCTACATAAAGCGTTATTGTTTCCGTATATCCTCCGTAGTCCATTTGGACATCACATGCCTTTTCTATCATACCCTTTGATCCTTTGATCGCAGTATTAAGTGACTTCTTGTCGATTCCGTAGGTGGGTAGGCCGTAGAGGTGCACGAATTGTGCGTTGATGAGATCTCCGCCAGTCGTCTGTAAATTCACAAGGGCTAAAGCAGGGTGGCCGTTAACTTTGACCTGAACCCTGCTGTAGTCTAATTCTTCCGCAGAATGGGGTTTTGCCTTGGTTTTGCCCTTGTAGTAATTCTTGGCGATAACTGGTTCGCTGGTGTGTTGCCGGGATAGGACTTGTGCGGCGGTGCGCATGGGTATTTTTGATATTCGCTCCTTGCATTCCTTGAAGGTGTGACCAGGTGCACGGCACCATAGACACTTCCGTTCCCTGATCAACTTCATCTTGTCTTGTGATGTTAACATCTTGTTAACCACTTCCCAGTCCGGGTCCTTGGTGGTAGTTGTTTTCGTGGCAGGGGTTCTTCCAGGATTAGAACTTCTTTTCTTGTTGTCTGTCTTCTAATCCCTGCGATGATTTCGACTAGGCTTCAGACCTGGTTGAGTAGCAGGCTGTCGAACAGGTTTGGGTGTAGTTGAGATACGCCCATGTTTTCGTGCAGCCTCATATGATTCCGCCTTCTTGACCAGGTCGTTGAATGTCCATGAATCAAGTATTTGTGGAACCAGGGTGGTTTCCATGTAATCCAGTAGGTGGTTGAGAAATTTCCTGTGTTTGACTTCTTCCCAGATGCATTGGTTTCCATCCTTGTCGATAAGCTTAATCTGAAATTCCTCCAGCCAGTTGGCAAAGGTTTTGATACCCATGTGTCGTTCATCCTTGTGGGGTGATGCAGCTTCCCATTCTTTCCATAGGAGGTTCTTGCTAGTGGAGGGAATAAGCAATTCCCGTAGCACTAGCATGAAACTGAAGAAGGACTCCTTGTCCTTTTCCTTGATGAGGTGATGGTTATAAGTAGTGAGTGCGCTGCCTTGCAGCTTGAATCCAATAAAGTCCAACGCTTCATTCGATTCCAAACTTAT
>Ga0307511_10005608_pt1 | contig 12740 bp, 10 predicted proteins | sample 13_EM_MG_FD_200266 | JGI IMG/M metagenome (GOLD analysis project Ga0307511, IMG submission 200266) | Populus trichocarpa ectomycorrhiza microbial communities from riparian zone in the Pacific Northwest, United States - 13_EM | ecosystem: Host-associated > Plants > Roots > Unclassified | place...
CGCAAAACCGCTTCGGGACGCCACGGAACCCGGCCTAGTGTCGCGCCCGCTGGAGGTGACTGGAGTCTGGTGGCTTCCCCGGTCTTCAAAACCGGCGACACGTCGACAAGGCGTGTGGTGGGTTCGATTCCCATCCACCTCCGCCAAGGGCCGCAGTGAGCGGTCGAGGCATGACGAGGACGGAGACATGACGACCGACGCCCCGCCCTTCGCGCTGCAGGACATGACGGGCGAGGCCCGGCGGTTCCCGTCGAACCGTCCCAGCCTCATCGCCTTCGTCAAGGAGGACTGCCACACCTGCAACCTGGTGGCGCCGCTGCTGGAGACGTTCCATCGCGCCTGGGGCGAGGCGGCCGACGTCTGGCTGGTGGGCCAGACCGCGGACGGCAACGAGATCCTCAAGGACCGTCATGGCCTGACCCTGCCGATCCTGGACGACAGCGCGCTCCGCACGTCCCTCGCCTGGGCCTTCGACATCGTGCCGGCCGTCTACTGGATCGGCCCGGACGGCGCGCGCCGCGCCCAAGTGGAGGGCTTCGTGCGCGAGGAGTGGGAACAGCTAACGCGGCAGATCGCCGGCGACCTGAAGACCCCTGCCGCGCCCGTGACCTGGGCGGACCTCCCCGAATGGCGCCCCGGGTGCGGCTCCAAGCATCTCGATCCGGACATCCACGACCGCCTCCTGGCCGAGGTCGACGGCAGCCCGATCCGCGCCCGCCGCATCGAGATCGCCAGCGCCGACGACGTCGACGAGTTCATGTTCGACCAGGGCTTCAGCGACGGCCTGCCCGTGGTCGCGCCGACCCCGGAGCGTGTGCTGCGGATGCTGTCCGGCACGACGCGCGGCGCCCAGGACATCATCGCGGTCGTGCCGCCCAGCATGGCCCCCGTCACGGTGGAGAAGATCGCCATCAACGCGGTGATGGCGGGCTGCAAGCCCGAATACCTGCCGGTGGTGATCGCCGCGGTCGAAGCGGTCTGCACGGATGAGTTCAACATCCACGGCGTCAACGCCACCACCATGGGCGCCTCGCCGGTCCTGGTGGTCAACGGCCCGATCCGCCAGCGCATCGGCATGAACATGAAGCAGGCCGCGCTCGGCAACGGCAACCGCGCCAACGCCACCATCGGCCGCGCGGTCCGGCTGGTGGTCCGTAACGTCGGCGGCGCCCGGCCCGGCGGCACCGACCGCTCCACCCTCTCCAGCCCGATGAAGTTCACCATGTGCTTCGCCGAATGGGAGGAAGGCTCGCCCTGGGACCCGCTGCACGTCGAGCGCGGCTTCCAGCGCGAGGACTCCGTGGTCACCGCCTTCGCCATGACCAGCGGCCCGGTGCAGATCGTCGACCAGGAATCGCGCCAGCCCGACCAGATCGCCGGCACGCTGGGCCTGGGCCTGGAGGGCGTGTTCCTCTCCAAGATCCACCGCATGCCGGTCGACGCCCTGCTGGTCGTGTGCCCCGAGCACGTGAAGACCCTCACCTCCGACGGCGACTATCCGAAAGCGCGGCTGCGCGAGCGCATCCAGGCTGTCACGTCGCGCCCGCTGCGCGAGATGGTCGCCAACGAGGTCTCCGGCGCGGGCATCCCCCCCGCCTCGGCCGCCAAGATGACCGAGGTCCAGCTGGCCACGCCGTCGCCCAAGTTCGCCGACGGCAAGTTCATCCACATCGTGGTCGCCGGCTCGGAGGCCGGGAAGTTCTCAGCCGCCTTCCATGGCTGGCTCACGGGCTCAGCCGGCTCGGCCGTCGTTTCCAAGAAAATCGAAGGCTGATAGCCTCGCGCGCATCATTCGGAGGACGTCGATGACGACAATCCTGGATCCCACCGACGAGCGGGTGCCCGTCGCCCGCCAGATCACGCCGCGGACCGGCGAGATCTCCGGCGTGATCGGCCTGCTCGATATCTCCAAGCCGCGCGGCAACGTACTGCTGGACGAACTGGAGCGCCTGCTGGCCGCCCGCTATCCGAACGCGGAGGTCCGGCGCTACGCCAAGCCCACCTTCGCCAAGCCATGCCCTTCGGACCTGCGCCTGCAGATCAAGGCCGAGTGCAACGTTCTGGTGGAAGCCCTCGCCGATTGAGGATCATGCACGACGTGCAGTTTGCACGACACCGTGTGGTTCGAGATCCAGGGCCTCCCCGCCGTCTCCATCGCCTCCAGCGAATTCGCGGAGGCCGCCGAGGCTCAGCGCAAGATGCTGGGGATGGATGGCGCGCGCTACGTGCTGGTCGATCATCCGATCCAGGATGCCACGGACGACGAGATGCGCGGCAAGGCCCAGGCGGCGCTCGAGGCGGTCATCAAGGCCCTGAGCATTTAGCCGTGTCTGGGTCGTTCTGACATCGAGAGCGCCAAGTCTCAAATGCGCCAGGAGCTGACGTTGACGTGCCGCCAACAAGCGAACGTGCGCCTGACTTCGCGGGCCGGCGCCCCTATGGCGTTCGTTTCAGCACCTGCATCGCCTGCGCCGCGCGGGGCGCGCCGGCGTAGAGGGTCAGGTGGTTGGCGATCTCCTCGATCTCGTCCTGGTTCAGGCCGCTGCGCCGGCCGACTTCGGCGTAGAACGGAAGTTCCTCCAGGGCGCCCAGGCTGATCAGGATGCTGAGGGTGGCGATGCTGCGATCCCGCGGCGACAGCTGGTCGCGGCTCCAGATCTCGCCGAACACCCAGCGCGAAGAGATGATCCCGACCTCGCCCAGGGCGTCGGCGGTCGACGGGTGCATCGGGCTCGTGAGGCCGCTCGCCAGTTTCGCCCACACCTGCGCCGCGTCGCGGTCACGGTCCTCGTCCGCCTTCTGGCGCGCCGGGGCCCGCGGCGGCAGCCGCTCGACCTTAAGCCACGCGCGTAGCGCCTCATCGATGCGCCGGCTCGACGCCATCGCCGCCGGATAGCCCGCGTAGGCGGCGACGTGGAGCAGCACTTCCTCGACCTCCTCGGCCGTCAGGCCGTGCTGCAGGCCGTTCCTCGTGTGGGCTACCAGCTCCTGGTCCCGCGCCTGGGCGGCCAGGGTGGAGATGACCAGCAGCGAGCGATCCCGCCGGCCCAGCTGCGGCCTCGACCACATAGCGCCCACCACGTCGAAGGCCATGCTCCCGAGCGGGCCGAGGCGGTCGGCAAAACTTCGGGCGACCGTTTCGGGGTCGGCGTCGGGCGAGAACTTGCGGAACGTCTCGGTGGCGCTCGCATGACGCTCTTCGTAGCTCTTCGAGTCCTGCGCCATCGTCCTCTCCCTTCGTCCTGACCGCCCTAGGCCGGTGGCTTGTCGGCAATCGCCTGCGCGCTGGCCAGGTCGGCGATTTCGCGCGGTGTGTAGCCCAGCGAGGCGAGCACCTCGTCGTTGTGGTCCCCGAGGCCGGGCGGGCCGCCCAGCGTCACGCGGCGTCGGCCGAAGTGGATCGGGAAGCCCGGGAAGCGCTGCGGGCCGGCGTCCGGCTGGTCCAGGGTGACCATGAAACCGCGCGCCGCGAGGTGCTCGTTCTCGACGAGGTCGCGGTTGGTGAAGGCGGGGCAGGCCGGAACGCCGGCGGCCTGGAGCACGGTCGCGGCCTCGAGAGGCGGGCGGGCGGCGGTCCATGCCGAGATCGCCGCGTCGAGCCGCTCGTGTTGCGCCAGCCGCGCCTGGGTCGTGAGGTCCGCGGCGAGGTCCGACCCACCGATCACGCCGACCAAGGCCCGCCACTGCTCGTCGCTGCGCACCGCGATGGCGACCCAGGCGTCGTCACCGGCCGCGGGATAGACCCCGTGCGGGGCATGATCCCGCGAGCGGTTGCCGATGCGCGCCGGCGCGGCGCCGGTCGCCGAGGCCGCCGTCAAGGCCGCTCCGGCGAAGGAGAGCGTGCCTTCGAGCTGCGACAGGTCGGCGTGGACCGGGCCGCCACCGGTGGCCTGATGCCAGAGCGCGCCCAGGGTGGCGGCCGCGCCCAGGGCGCCGGCGATGGCGTCGGGATACGCGACGCCGATGCGCATCGGGCCTTCGCCGTCGTAGCCCATGGCCTGGTCGATCCCGCCGAACGCCTCGAGCAGCGGGCCGTAGGCGCCGAAGTTGCGCATCGGCCCGGTCTCGCCGAAGCCGGTCATGGCGACGGTGACCGCGTTCGGCCGCCGCGCTTCGATGGAGGCCCGGTCGATCCCGAGGGAGTCGGCGCCACGGGGCGAGAAGTTGTTGAGCACGACATCCGCGGAGGGGAGCAGCCGGGCCAGCACCGCCTCGCCGCCGGGCGCCTTGACGTCGAGGCAGAGGCTCTTCTTGCCGCGGTTCAGCTTGTTGATGACGCCGGAGCGGTTCCAGCGGCGCTCGCCGGGCTGGGCGTGGGGGAAGATGGACGCGCGGACGAACGGGTCCGGCAGCACGCCCCATTGGAAGGGCGGCGCGGGCCCGCCGAGCCCCTGCGGCCCGCGGCCGAGGGGGTGCTCGACCTTGATCACCTCCGCCCCGACATCGGCCAGGAACCGGCCGGCCAAGGGTCCGGCCCAGGCGATGGAGCATTCCACCACCCGCTTCGTGGTGAGGTCGAGGCGCGGAAAGTCGGGGCGGGGCGCGTCGAGGTCCGCTAGCACCTGGGCGGTATGTTCGCCGAGCGCCGGGGCGGGCCGGTCGGGGATGTCGACGCTCAGGCGGAACGGGCTCTTCAGCACCTTGCCGCCGGGCGCGCCGGGGAGGTCGGCAAAGACGTCGCGCGCGGTCAGCTGCTCGGACGCGAGGGCCTCAGTGTAGTCCTGCAGGCGGCTGGCCGGGACGCGGGCGGCCTGCAGCAGGGCCACGACCTCTTCGGCGTCATGGGCGTCGAGGAACGGCTGCACCTTGGCGTCGATCTCGGCGGCCCGCTCGAAGCGTTCGGGCGGGGCATAGAGCCGCTCCTCCGCCAGCAGCTCCGGCGCATCCAGGGTGATGCAGAAGCCCTCCCACTGCGGCAGCGTCGCCGCGCCGATGCAGACCCAGCCGTCGCGGCAGCGGTAGAGCGCCATGGGGTGGAAGGATTCGCCCAGCAGGGGCCCCCACCGCCGCTTCACGACACCGGTGTGCGTGTACATGACCAGCGACCACTGGTGACCGGCCGCGCCGGTCTCCATGGCGCCGACATCGACGAGCTGGCCCAGGCCCGTGCAGGTGCGCTCGAAGAACGCGGCCTGGGCGCCGATCGCGGCGGCGGCGCCGGCGAGGCAAGCGTTCAGCGGACTGCCCGGGCTGAGCGGCTCGCGATCGGGCTCGCCGGTCAGGTAGAGATGGCCGCCGGAGGCCCAGTCGATCAGCGGGCTGTGCTTCCAGCCGGCGTAGGGGCCGGTGAGGCCGAAGCCGCTGACGACGACGTGCGCGGCCGCCGGGTTGAGGGCGGCGACTTGGTCGTGAAGCGCGAAGGCCCGGTCGGGTTCACCGTCGCAACTGGACACGACGATGTCGGCCCAGCGGATGAGGCGGTCGCGCTCGGCGTCGCCCGCCACGACCGAGCGCTTGCCGTGGTCCAGGTGCTGGTGCAGCGCGCTGCGCCCGTCCGGGAGCCACGGGCCCTGGTGGCGCAGCGGCGACCCCTCGGCCGGCTCGACGGTGACGACATCGGCGCCAAGGGCGGCCAGCACGCGCGTGCAATAGGCCCCGGCGATCGAACCGCTGAGCTCCAGCACCCGCACGCCACGCATCGAGCGACCCCTTCGCGCCTGCCTTCGTCGAACACCTTAGCGCCGGCGATTGTGTCGCGCTGGCATGACGCCACGGCAGTTATCGGAGCATCCACGATCGGCTGCCGGAGAACGAGCATGAGCGACGCTGGCCCCCTGGACGACCTGGTGCTGGACTTCGACCCGGACGCGCTTCGGGAAAAGTACAAGCAGGAGCGCGACAAGCGCGTCCGCGCCGACGGCAACAGCCAGTACGTCGAGGTCGAGGGCCGCTTCGCCCACTTCGTCGAGGACCACTACGTCGAGCCCGGGTTCACCCGCGCGCCGCTGACCGACGACGTGGAGCTGCTGATCATCGGCGGCGGCTTCGGCGGCCTCCTGATGGGCGCGCGGGCGCGGGAAGCCGGCGTCACCAACATCCGGGTCATCGAGGCGGGCGGCGACTTCGGCGGCACCTGGTACTGGAACCGCTACCCCGGCGCCCAGTGCGACATCGAGAGCTACTGCTACCTGCCGTTGGTCGAAGAGCTCGGCTACATGCCGAAGGAGAAGTACTCCTTCGCGCCGGAGATCTACGAGCACTCCCAGCGCATCGCCAAGCACTACGCGCTCTATGACAACGCCTGCTTCCAGACGAAGGTCACCGAGCTGCGCTGGGACGAGGACGCCGCGCGCTGGATCGTCTCGACGGACCGCGACGACAGGATGCGGGCCCGTTTCGTGGTCATGGCCACCGGGCCGCTCAACCGTCCGAAACTGCCGGCCATTCCGGGCATCACCGACTTCGAAGGCCACACCTTCCACACCAGCCGCTGGGACTACGACTACACCGGCGGCAGCCATGCGGGCGGCCTGACCAAGCTGGCCGACAAAACCGTGGCGATCATCGGCACCGGGGCGACGGCCATCCAGTCGGCGCCGCACGTGGGCGCCTCCGCCAAGCAGCTCTATGTCTTCCAGCGGACGCCGTCGTCGGTGGACCTGCGCGGCAACAAGCCGACCGATCCGCAGTGGGCGGCGGGCCTGCAACCTGGCTGGCAGCGCGCGCGGCGCGAGAACTTCAACAACATGGTCATCGGCCTGCCGGTGAAGGAGGACCTGGTCAACGACGGCTGGACCGACATTTTCCGCAACCTCAGCCGGGCCGCGAAGGCGACCAAGGGCAAGGATCTGACGAGGCGCGAGGCCGCGCTGATGATCGAGATCGCAGACTTCGAGAAGATGAACGGCATCCGCTCACGGGTGGACCAGATCGTCGCCGACCCGGCCGTCGCCGAGGCGCTGAAGCCCTGGTACCGCCAGTTCTGCAAGCGGCCGACCTTCAACGACGACTATCTGCCGACCTTCAACCGCCCGAACGTGACGCTGATCGACACCTCGGACAGCCAGGGCGTGGAGCGGATCACCAAGACCGGCATCGTGGCCGGGGGCGTCGAATACCCTGTCGACTGCATCATCTTCGCCACCGGCTTCGAGGTCGGCACGGCGTGGACGCGGCGCGCCGGCTACGACCTGATCGGCCAGGGCGGCCAGACGCTGAGCGCATACTGGTCCGACGGAATGAAGACCTACCACGGCTTCTCCAGCCACGGCTTCCCCAACTGCTTCATCCTCGGCCAGTCGCAGAACGGCGGGTCGGTCAACCTGACCTCGGTTCTGGACGACCAGGCCCAGCACGTCAGCTACGTCATCCGCCAGGTGCAGGATCGCGGTCTTCGTTATTCGCACCCGACCAAGGACGCCGAGACCGCCTGGGTTGACGAGATCAAGCGCCTGGCGGTGGTGGCCGCCCGCTTCCTGCAGGCCTGCACCCCCGGCTACTACAACAACGAGGGCCACTTCGGCGAAGGGAGCGGAAGCCTCGGCGCGGGCGCCTACGCCCCCGGCATCAATGCGTTCAACGCCCTGATGGCCAAGTGGCGTGAACAGGGCGACCTGGAAGGGCTGGAACTGCGCTGATCCGGGGCGTGGCAAAGCCCCGCGACGGCGTGGAACTACAAGCCTTTGCGCAAGGGGATGAGGTCCGGGAAGTCGGCGGTCCGCTTCTCGCTCTTCGCCCGCATCGCTTCGGCCGTGTCGGCCCGGCGGTACATGCCCGCCTGCCAGACCGCGAGGTAGTCTAGCGCGTCCTTGAGGCTGTGGTCGCGGGCGTAGTTGATCATCACCTTCGAGCCGGTCACCGCCAGAGGCGCCTTTGCGGCGATGTCGCGCGCGACGGCCAAGGCGTGTGCGACGACCTGCTCGTGGGTGTCGAACACCTCGTTCACCAGCCCGATCTCGCGCGCCCGTTCCGCCGTCAACCGCCCACCCGTGTAGGCCAGTTCGCGCACCCAGCCCTGCGGGATGAGGCGGCAAAGACGTGGGAATGTGCCGGCGTCGGCCGTCAGCCCAACGTTGATCTCCTGGATCACGAAGAAGGCGTCCGCCGTGCAATAGCGGATGTCGCAGGCGCTCGACATGTCGACGCCGCCGCCCACGCAACCGCCCTGGATGGCCGCGATCACCGGGATCCGCGCCTCGTCGAGGCAGGCGAAGGTCTCGTGAAGGTGCTTGAGGTGGTGGATCGACGCCTCGGCCGCCGCGTGCGGATCCGGCCGGACCTCCGAACCCCCGCCGCCCTGGAACACGCTGAGGTCCATGCCCGCGGTGAAGTGCTTGCCCGTCGATGACAGGACGATGCAGCGGGCCCGGGCGTCGTCGTTGATGGCCCGTACGATGGCGGGAAGTTCGACCCAGAACGCGCGGTTCATGCTGTTGAACGCGTCCGGGCGATTGAGCTGGAGGTGAGCGACCTTGTCCTCGATGGACACGGCGAAGCAGTCCCACGTGGCGGCCTCGAGGGCAGGTGTGGCGGTCGCAGTCTGGGTTCGACCTCTCGGTCTGCGGCCACTGTCACCGGTTCACGATAGGGAAATCCAGCGCGCGCGTTTGGGGCCGCCTGACCTAGGGTCCGGCTTGACGGGCCTCCCGCGGTCACCTTGCCTGGGCGCGAGCGGGACAGGGACGCGGCATGCAGAACAGCTTCGAGGGCAATCGCGTCACCCGGCACACCGGCACGGAGTTCCCGGTCTTCCAGGCGCCCATCGGCCTGATCTCGCGCGCCGAGCTGGTGGGCGCGGTCTCGGCGGCGGGCGGCGTCGGCCTGCTGGAGACGAGCTCCCAGCCGATGGACGACCTCAAGGCCGAGTTCGACAAGGTGCGCGACCGCTCGAACCGCCCGTTCGGCCTGCACCTGATGATCCCGTCGCTCGCCTCTCGACCCGAGCGCGAAGCCGCGGTCCTGGACTGGGCCCTCGACGGGCGGGTGAAGTTCGTCACCACCGGCTACGGCGACCCCACGCGCTATGCGCGCCGGCTGAAGGACTCGGGCGTGGTCACCTACCACATGACCGACAGCCTGGAGGAGGCGATGCGCGCCGAGGACGCCGGCGTCGACGGAGTCGTTCTGGGTGGGGCCGAAAAGGGCGGCGGCAACGCGGCCCAGGGCCTGCACAGCTTCGCCCTGCTCCAGAAGGCGCGCCGCCGCCTCGCCGTTCCGATCGTCGCCACGGGCGGCATCGTCGACGGCCGTGGCATGGCAGCGGCATTCGCCCTGGGCGCCGAGGGCGTCTGGATGGGCACCCGCTTCATCACCTCGGCGGAATGTCCGTGGCACGACAACTACAAGCAGGCGATCGTGGAGACTGAGGACGTGCTGGAGATCGAGATGGGCATGCCCCTGATCCCCCGCATGCGCGCCGCCCGCACGCCCTTCGCCGAGGCGGTCGCGCGCGGCGAGGCCGGCCACAAGAAGAACCCCTACGCCGGTGACGCCATGGCCCTGTTCTACGAGGGCCGCACCGACCTCGCCCTGGTGGGCTGCGGCGAGAGCGCGGTGCTGATCGACGAGGTCAAGCCGGCCGCCCAGATCGTGCAGGACACGGTGCGCGAGTTCTGGGAGGAGATCGACCGCCTCGCCGCGCTGCGCCCGCCGCCGGCCCGGCGCGCCTAGGACGACCGCTCGGCCCGCGTCACACGGCTAGGCTTCAACGAACTGAGGAGCGCGCATGAACAAAGTGACGATCGAAACGGCCGCGGGACCCGTGCAAGGGGAATGCGACCCCGCGTTCGCCGCGGTCAGGGACGCCTTCGTCGAAAACTTCGAACAGCGCGGCGAGGTCGGCGCCAGCTTCTCCATCACGCTGGACGGCCGGCGCGTGGTCGACTTGTGGGGCGGCCGCAAGGCCGTCGGAGGGGAGCCCTGGGAGAAGGACACGATCTCGGTCGTCTTCTCCTGCACCAAGGGCGCGTCAGCGCTGTGCGCCCACATCGCCGCAGATCGGGGACAGCTCGACCTCGACGCGCCGGTGTCGCGCGTCTGGCCCGAGTTCGCGCAGAACGGAAAGGAGGGCGCGCTTGCTTCGATGATGCTCGACCACTCGGTCGGCGTGCCGCACGTGCGGGCGCCCCTCAAGGCGGGCGCGCTCTACGACTACATGCACATGGTCGGCGTCCTCGAGGCGGAGGAGGCGTTCTGGAAGCCCGGAACGCGCAACGGCTACCACGGCGTGACCAGCGCCTGGACCGTCGGCGAAATGGTCCGCCGCTCGACCGGCCGTCGCATGGGCGTGTTCCTGCGGGACGAGGTCTGCGGTCCGCTCGGCATCGATTTCTGGATGGGGCTGCCGGAGAGCGAGGAGCCGCGGGTCGCCGCCATGATCCCCTACCCGCCCGATGATCGCGCCCGCTCGACCCGTATCGCCAGGCAGATGCAGGCTGATCCCACCGGGCCCAGCGCCCTGTTCATGACCAACATGGGCAAGTTCAACCCGAACAGCCGCGACGCACGGGCGGCCGAGATCGGCTCGGCCACGGGGGTCTCGAACGGCTGCGGCCTGGCCGACCTCTACGCGCCGCTGGCCAACGGCGGCGCGCTGAACGGCGTGCGACTTGTGAGCGAAGACACGCTGGCGCGGATGGGCCGGGTGTCGGTGGCGACCCACGAGGACGCGACCCTGATGATCCCGACCCGCTTTTCGCTGGGCTTCATGAAGTCGATGGACAACCGGCGGCTCGAAAACGCCGAAGCCTGCTCGGTCGTCCTTTCGGAAGCCGCTTTCGGCCACGTCGGCGCCGGCGGCTCGATCGGCTTCGCCGACCCCGAATGCCGCATGAGCTTCGGCTACTCGATGAACCGCATGGGCCTCGGCATCCTGCTGAACGACCGCGGTCAAACTCTGGTGGACGCCGCCTACCGCGCGCTCGGCTATCGCACCGACGCGGGCGGAGCGTGGAAGCGTTGAGCCCCTTTTGTGGATGCCAATGGCAGCTGGCAACGCCACGTGGACCTCAAGGACTGAGTTTGTTGCCATTTTCCGGACACCACCGACGCCAGCGGACGGCGTAGGAAGCGCGCTGGTGGGCCCGGCAGGACTCACATTTCCGAGGCGAATTGCGCTTTCGCGCGCTGCGATACCAACGGAAATACCAACATGCCGACGGCCCCAGCGCGCTGCATCGTCTCGATCGCCTCCTTCAGGCCAGCGAGGTCTGTTCGGTCGGTTCAGGGAGTTTCAACCGGCGCCGAAGCATCGGGCACAAGTCGGTGGCTTGTCCGTCTTACCGGATGCGTCGACTCGCAACCGCGCGCCGGGTTCCAGATCAATCTGCTGAAATGGCCTCCCGCAGCCAATCCTCCAGGGTGATAACGCCCTGCCGTGCGCCGTCGTTCGGGATCAGCGAACGCTCCTGCAGGACAGCCCCGAAATAGGGCACACCCGGATCGCCGGTCACCGGGCGCGGATCGCCCTTGGCGCTCAGGTACTCCTCGGCGAACCGGTTCATCGGGATGGCCTCCGGCCCCCCGATCTCGATCGTGCCGTTCACGGGCGCGCCCATGGCGATCTCGACGAGCGCGGCGACGACGTCGTCGGCATGGATCGGCTGCACCAAGGCCGACGACAGGTGGACCTTTCCATCGACCGTGCCCGACTGGATGATGCCCTCGATGAAGGGGAGGAACTGGGTCGAGCGCAGGATGGTGTAGGGCACAGACGAGGCCTTGATCAGCGCCTCCTGGGCCACTTTGGCGCGCAGGTATCCGCTCGCCGGCAGACGATCGGCGCCGACCACGGACAAGGCGATGTGGTGCTGGACCCCGGCAACTTGCTCGGCGGCGAGCAGGTTGCGGCCGGCCGTCTGGAAGAACGACATGACCGCCGTGTCCTCGAACGACGGCGAGTTGGCCAGGTCCACGACCACCTGCGCGCCGGCAAGCACCTCGGCGAGGCCCTCGCCGGTGATGGTGTTGACGCCCGTGTTGGGCGCGGCCGGGATCGCCTCATGCCCAAGGCGCCTGAGGCTCGCCACGACACGCGAGCCGATGAGCCCCGTGCCGCCAATCACTACGACCTTCATTTCGCTTCTCCGCGGCTGATGTGGTTCGGGGAAACTAGGCAGGCCGCACTGCGCGCCATATCGACCGAAGGGCTAGACGCGCCCATGCCGCGGCATGCGTCAGCGGAGGTTCGCGCCCTCCCTCCGGCATAGGGTGTCCATACCCCGGGTCTATGCGGCCTCGACCCGTGGACGGTCTGCCGCGTCGAGCCCGCGATCCCGGGCGGGCGACCTAGACCAAGGCACTGGAGCCAGGAAGCCTGGGCATGGTGGCCGTCATCCCCCTGCAGAGGACCTGCCATGACCCCCCGCTTCAACGCGTTCAAAGCCGCGCCCAACCTCACCAAGGCCCTGATGGGCGTCGAGGCCGCCCTGGCCGAAAGCGGCCTGGAGCACAGCCTCGCGGAGCTGGTGCGGCTGCGCGCTTCGCAGATCAACGGCTGCCCCTACTGCATCCACATGCACGTCGCCGACGCCCGCGCGCACGGCGAGACCGACCTGCGGATCATCATGCTGGACGGTTGGCGCGGGTCCCCGCTGTTCACCGACCGCGAACGCGCCGCCCTGGCCTGGACCGAGTCTCTCACCCGGATCACCAAGACCCACGCGCCGGACGCCGACTACGAGCTGGTGAAGAGCCAGTTCAGCGAAGGCGAGATCGTCGCCCTGTCGGTCCTGGTCGGGCAGATCAACAACTGGAACCGCCTGCAGATCGCGGCGCGCTTCGTCCACCCCGTCGAAACGCCG
>Ga0307511_10005609_pt1 | contig 12739 bp, 11 predicted proteins | sample 13_EM_MG_FD_200266 | JGI IMG/M metagenome (GOLD analysis project Ga0307511, IMG submission 200266) | Populus trichocarpa ectomycorrhiza microbial communities from riparian zone in the Pacific Northwest, United States - 13_EM | ecosystem: Host-associated > Plants > Roots > Unclassified | place...
GCGCAGCGGCGCAAGCGCGCGGCCGATGCGCATCAACGCCTCGGCGGTCGTCGGATATGGCTGTGCGATCTCGACGATCGGTACATTCGCCTCGGGGAGAAGAATCCGCAACGGAACCCAGAGACCATGATCCCATCCGCGTTGTTCTTCGAGCGCTGCGCCGCCGAGGAGGGCGGCGACCTCGCGGGCGAGGGCGGGATCGCCGGAAGCTTCGTAGCGGATGCGATAGAGATCCTCGGAGAAGCCGCCGAAGTCGTAAATCGTTTCGGGATGGGCAACGGCATTCACGCGAACGGTGTGTGCCTGCCAGTGCGCGGAGACGATGGCGATCGCTCGCGTGTTCGCGAGCGTGGCGCCGTACGCGCCGGCTGCGCGCGTGAAGTCATCCTGTTCCAGCGCGATCGACGGTGCGCCGTGGGAGATGAAAAGCGTCGGCATCGAGACGGTCATGCCCTTATCATCGCGCGCCATGCGCATTCGTTGCCTGTTTGTCGTGTTTTTGATCTCCGCCAGCGGTTTTGCGGCCGAGCTCCGGAGACTGCCGACCGGCGTCCTGCTCGATCCTGTTGCGGAATCGCATGGCGTCGGCAATTTTCCGCTGGGGACGGCGGTGGCGCCGGGTGGGGAGCGGGTGGCGCTGCTGCTCTGCGGATGGCGGCAACAGGGCGTGCAGATCGTCGATCGGAAGTCGGGCGCCGTCGTTCAGACGCTGCCGCAGATCGCCGCCTTCCTCGGCATCGCCTTCTCGGCAGACGGAAAAACTCTCTACGCCAGCGGCGGTAACGACGATTCGATTTTCGTCTATCGCTGGAATGGCAGCGAGGCGACGGCGGACGGCAGGATCGATCTGGTCGACCGGCCGAAGCCGCCCGGGCCGAAAGAGAAGCCGAAGGACCCGGTCGGGACGCAGTATCCGGCTGGGATGGCGATCTCCCGCGACGGCCATTTCCTGTACGTCGCCGAAAACCTTTCGGACACGTTGGCTGTCGTCGATCTCGCCACTGGCAAGGTCGTCCAGCGCGTCCAGACCGATCGTTATCCCTACACGGTCGTCGTCGATGCACGTGGTGACGTCTACGTTTCTGCGTGGGGCGACAGCACGGTGAATCGTTTCCGCGCCGGTGCGAATGGCATGCTCCGGCGCAGCGCACGCATCATCGCCGGCCGCCATCCGTCGGCGATGGTTGTTCGCGGGACGCGTCTCTACGTTGCCTCCGCCAGCACCGATTCGATCAGCGTCATCGATACGACCAAAGGGAAAGTGGTCAAGACGTTGACCGATGCTCCGCCGGCCGGCCCGCACGAAGGGAGCACGCCCAATGCGCTGGCGCTGTCGCGCGATGGCAGCCGGCTCTTTGTGGCCGAGGCTGACAGCAATGCGGTCGCAATCTTTGACGTCGCCTCGGGGAAGCGTCTCGGCCGCGTGCCGGTGGAGTGGTATCCGTCGGCACTGGCTGTCGAGGGGAACGACGTTCTCGTCGTCAGCGCGAAGGGGAGCGGCTCGCGGCCGAATCCGAAGCGCACGCAGCCGGACACCAGGCGGCCTCCCGACTCACCTGACTACACGCTGGGACAAATCGAGGGATCGTTCCTGTCGTTTCCGGCCGGCGTTTCCGGCGCGACGCTTGCCGCGCTCACGCAGCGCGTCGCCCACGCCAACGGCTGGGACACGACGCGTAGCGCGCCACGCTATCCGCCGTTCAAGCACGTCGTCTACATCATCAAAGAGAACCGTACGTACGATCAGATCCTCGGCGACATGAAGGAAGGCGATGGCGATCCGTCGCTGCTTTTCTTCGGCGAGGAAGTCTCGCCGAATCATCACGCCATGGCGCGGCGCTTTGGCCTCTTCGACCGTTTCTTCGTCAATGCCGAGGTCAGCGCACAGGGGCACAACTGGTCGATGGCGGCCTACAGCGGCGACTATCTCGAGAAGACCGTCACCTCGCAGTACAGCAAGCGCGGGCGGACTTACGACTACGAGGGGTCAAACCGGGAGCATGAAGTTGATGACGATGATGATGTGAACGCACCGGCAAACGGTTACCTGTGGGATCTGGCGGTGAGGAAGAAGATCTCGCTGCGGAACTACGGCGAGTACGTTGCCGATAGCGGCGAACTTCGCGAAGTGGTGGGCAAGCAATACGACGGTTTGCGACGCGCGCTGAAGAGGACAACCTCGCCCGACTATCCGCCGTTCAACATGGATATCAGCGATCAGACGCGTGCCGATGTCTGGCTGCGCGAGTTTCAGGGATACGTTCAGCGCGGTTCGCTCCCGGCGCTGGAGATCGTCCGCCTGCCTAACGATCACACGAACGGCGCGACGAAAGGGAAGCCGGCGCCGCGCGTATTCATGGCCGACAACGATCTGGCACTCGGGCGCATTGTCGAAGCGGTCTCGCGTTCGCCGTTCTGGCGCGACACGCTGGTAGTCGTCGTGGAAGACGACGCGCAGGATGGACCGGATCATGTCGATTCACACCGGTCAGTGCTCTTGATGATCTCCGCGTGGAATCGCCCCGGCGTCGTACATCGCTTCATCAACACGACCGATGTCCTGGCCACGATGGAGGAGATCCTCGGGCTCGATTCGCTGTCGCAGTTCGATCACTACGGCCGGCCGCTGCGCGGAATCTTCGCGTCGGAGCCGGATCTGACGCCGTATGACGTGCTCAAGCCGTTGATCGATATGAATGAGAAGAATCCGGAGAGTCCGCAGGCGAAGCAGAGCGCAACTCTTGATTTCTCACGTCCCGATGCAATCGACGATGAGACGCTGAATCGAATTCTCTGGCGGGCGATCAAGGGTGATGTGCCGTATCCCGGTCCGACGCGGGCGGCGGTGGGGGAGTTGATGCGGTGAGTTTGTTCACGAACACCGCCAAGCGAGCCGCTGGCGCTACGCTTTGCTGGCGCTACGCAGTTAGGCGAAGCCTTTCGGGCGTTCGTCGAGATTCGCGGCGAAGTCGATCAATCCTGCGGTGAAGATCGGATTGCCGAGGCGAAGGCGGCGCGGCTTCTTTTTGTCGGACTTGATGGCGATCCGGCTGGCGTCGACTTCGACCACGATTTCGAAAACCTTCGGCATCGTGATTTCGGTGCGCTTCTTTTCGCTGATGATCAGGCGGCGGTTGGTGATGAACAGCATCCCGGTGTCGAGCGGCGCCTGGTGGATGCAGTACTCCTGAAACGCGAGCGGGATCGGACATTCGGCGCGCGGAAGTCCGCCGGCGATCGAGCGGAGGCTGCGGAATTGCTCGATGGCGTGGGATTCGATGGGAACGTCGTCATCGCCGATGCCGAGTCCTTCACGAAGTTTGCGGGCCTCGGCTTCCTGCACGTCGCCGAGACGATCGTCGGCGAGGAGATGCCAGACGATGGTGGCGTAGAGATCGCGTTCGGCTAGTGCAAGGTCCTCCGGCATCAGTCCGGCCGCATCGCCGGCGTTGTAGAGCAGCTCGGCGATCGCCTTCGTCTCGCTGACGCCGCGATTGGACAGTTCTTCCAATCCGATCTGCAGAATGACGCGACGCGCGGCAGGCGCCCAGATCTCGTAAGCGAGATCGAGCGTTTTGCGCTCTCCGCGGAGAGCGATCAACGCGGCATCGCCGCGATCGGTGTGCAGGTGATTGAGCGCCTTCGTGTACCAGGTGAGAAGCTCCTGATTGCGTTTTTCCTGCGCCTCGTGCGCGACCCGCTTGCGCTCTTCCTCGGCATGAATCTGCCGCCGTTTCTGCGCAGTCATGACGATGGGGATGGCGATGCAGATGATGCCGAGAATGACCTCGACCCATCCCTGTGGCCCTTTGCGGACAAGCACGGCGAATCCGAGGAGCACGAGCAGCAGGCCGAATGCCATCAGCCCGAGAAACACGTAGCCGCGGCGCGTGCCGTCGGGGATTAGCGAGGACCAGAACGGCGTCTGCGTGATGCTCGGCGCAACCGGCAGGGTCGGCTCCTCGGAGCGGGCCGTCTCGCCGAAGAAGAAGCCGTCGGCGCTGCGATGGACGAATTCGCCATTCGGGCCGGTGCTGAGCGCGATGTCATCGTCGATGGCATCGGCGCGCTTGCGCGTCGAAACGCCGAAACGAATCGGTCCGAGAGCGAGATCTTTTTGAACGTAGAAAGTCATCGCTGGCTGACTCGGCTGTCTGCTTACTTGATGCCAGAACGGCGCTGCGCGCGTTGTCAGAGGCGAAAGACGGACAACCGATAACCGACAACGCGGCGTCCAGCGGCGTAGTTACTTCAGGGTGTAAAGATACGCCGCCATGTCCCGCGCTTCCTCAGGTTTCACGCCGAGGTTCGGCATTATGTTCTGAGGATTGCTGGCTTGTGGATTCAGGATGTACTGGATCATGTTCGGCGGCGAATTCGGGATCTTTTCGGCGATCACGGGGCGAGTAGCGACGTGCTCGAGCGATGGGCCAATCGCTCCTTTCGGGCCTTCGATGCCGGGGATGATGTGGCAGGTCGTGCAGCCGTACTGCTCGACGAGTTGCTTGCCGTGATTGGCGTCGCCGGTGTCGGCCGGTTTCTCCGGATGGCTGCAGGCTGTGATGAGGGCAAGGGCGAGAATCGATAGAGAGCGTTTCAAGTTCGTCTTTCGCATCGCGCCAATCGTACCGTCGATTAGACTCTCGCCCGCATGAGCGCGCTCTACGCCCTCGCGGCATTCGCCATGACGCTGGCCGGCGGCGCGTTCGCGTTTCGCTACCAGCGCCATCTCCTTTACATCATGGCCTTCTCCTCGGGGCTGCTGATCGGCGTGGCCTTTCTCGATCTCATCCCCGAGGTTTCGGCGTTGGCGCAACAGCACTCGATCGACATCCGGGCGCTGATGATGACGGTCATCTTCGGATTCCTGGCCATCTTCCTGCTCGAAAAACTGACCATCATCCACAGCGAAAAGCAGCATGACGCCCCGGGACATCATCACAACGTCGGACTGGTCGGCGCGATCGGACTGTCGTTTCACAGCTTTCTCGACGGACTGGCGATCGGAGTCGGATTCAAGGCGGGGACGCAGATCGGACTGATCGTATTGTTGGCGGTCGTGGCCCACGATTTCGCGGATGGCCTCAACACTGTCACGTTCATGCTGGCCACGCGCAACAGCCGCTGGCGCACCAGCGCGCTCCTTGGCATCGACGCCATCGCGCCGGTCCTCGGCGCGCTGTGCGCAGGAATGCTGAACATCGCCCCGCGTCTGCTGGCGTTCCAGCTCTCGTTTTTCGCCGGCTTCCTGCTCTACCTCGGCGCGAGCGATCTGCTGCCACAGGTTCACGCCCGGACGCGCGGAGCGCTCATCTTCGCCACGATTGCCGGAGTCGCTGTCGCAGGACTGCTGGTGTACGCCCTACAATCTCCGGCATGAAACGAACGTTCGCGCTCCTGCTGCTACTTCTCGCCGCATCCGCCTACGCCCGCAACATCACTGAAAAAGATCTCTTCAAGTTCAACTGGATCGGTGATCCGCAACTCTCGCCCGATGGTTCGCAAGTGGCCTTCGTTCGCGTCACGGTCGACGAGAAGAAGGACACGTACAACACGGCCATCTGGTCGGTGGCCACGCGCGCCGGCGCGGAGCCGCGCAAGATCACGAACGGCCCGCGCGATTCCACGCCACGCTGGTCGCGCGATGGAAAACAGCTCGCCTTCATCCGCTCCATCGACAAGGACGGCAAGCCGCAGCCATCGCAGATCTGGATCCTCCGCTTCGACGGCGGCGAGCCGCACGTGCTGACGTCGATGTCGCGGGCGATTGATTCGATCGCCTGGTCGCCATCAGCGAACACGATCGCCTTCACGGCCACGACGAAGGTAGAGGATGGTGAGAAGAGCGCTGAGAAGAAAAAAGATGACGAGCATGAAAGCGACGTCCGTGTCATCAATCAGGCCGTCTATCGCTTCAACGGCGCGGGCTATCGCGACGCCGCGCGCAATACGCACATCTGGACGATCGACGTCACGGATGACGAGTCGGCGAAACCGAAGCAACTCACCAACGGCGAGTACGACGAAGGCAACGTGTCGTGGAGCCCGGACGGCTCGCGCATCTACTTCACTTCGAATCGCGTGCTCGAGTCGTACTACGACCGGCGGGACAACGATCTTTTTGCGATCCCGGCAGCCGGCGGCGCGATGACGAAGATTGCCGACATCGAAGGACCGGTTGGCAGCTACGCCGTCAGTCCCGACGGCAAGTGGGTTGCCTTCGGCGGCGAGATCAACAATCCCGTTCATTCCTACGACCAGCCCGATCTCTGGCTGGCTTCGACCACGCCCGGATCGGCGCCCCGAAATCTGACCACGGGCTACGACTACGACGTGATGTCCGGCGTCGGCGGCGATCAGCGCGCGCCGCGGGCGGGCGGCGGGGGAGGGCGGCCGGTGTGGTCCGACGATGGAAAGACGATCGATGTCGTCGCCGCCGAGGAAGGGCGCGTCAACTTCAAACGTATCGACGCGGCAACCGGCAAAGTCGAACCGTGGACGAGCGGCAATCACGACATTCAGAGCTACTCGATTCGCGGCGGAAAAACCGTCGCGCTGGTATCGACGCCGACGATCGTCGGCGATCTCTATCTCGTCGCAAACGACGGCTCGATGACGCGGCTGACCGACGTCAATCGCAAACTGATGTCCGAGGTGAGTCTGACCGAGCCGGAAGAAATCTGGTACACCAGCTTCGACGGCAAAAAGGTTCAGACCTGGGTGCAGAAGCCGCCCGGCTTCGATGCATCGAAGAAGTATCCGCTCATCCTCAACATCCACGGCGGCCCGCACTCCGCGTACGGCTACACCTTCGATCACGAGTTTCAGTGGATGGCGGCCAAGGGCTACGTCGTCGTCTATCCCAATCCGCGCGGCTCGACGTCGTATGGCCAGGATTTCGGCAACATCATCCAGTACCACTATCCAGGCGACGACTACAAAGACCTGATGGCCGGAGTCGACGAAGTCGTGGCGCGCGGCTACATCGATACGGCGAAACTCTGCGTGACCGGCGGCAGCGGCGGCGGACTGCTGACCAACTGGGTGATCACGCAAACGGAGCGATTCGCGGCAGCGGCATCACAGCGCGACATCGCCGACTGGGGGACGTTCTGGTACGTCGCCGACTTCTCGCAGTACCAGCCGACCTGGTTTCGTAAAGCTCCGTGGGAGGATCCGAAAGATTACATCGAGCGCTCGCCGATCACCTACATCGAGCGGGTGAAGACGCCGCTGATGCTCATCGAGGGGGAAGCCGACTATCGGACGCCGCCCATGGCCGGGGGCGAGATGATGTTCCGCGCCCTCAAGTACCGCCACATCCCAACGGTGATGGTGCGTTTCCCCGATGAGTCGCACGAGCTGTCGCGCAGCGGCAAGCCGTGGCATCGCATCGAACGCCTGCAGCACATCGTCGGCTGGTTCGATCACTGGGTCATGGGTGTGGCGAAGCCGGAGTATGAGTCGGGATTGAGAAAGTAGAACCGCAACCACGTAGCGCCGACGGCTCGTCGGCTGGACCGCCAGCGGCTCGCTGGCGGTTTCTTTGTGTCGACGCCGAGCCGGCGGCGATCCAGCCGGCGAGGCCGCCGACGATACGCCTTTGTTACTTCGCGTCCGGGAACGTCACCACCTTGTTGTCGATCGGCTTCACGGTCTTCAGATAATCGTAGATCGCGCCAAGGTCCTGGTCGGTCATGCCGGCGAATGCGAGCCATGGCATCACCGTGTTGCGTCCCGGCGGTGCATCCGGCGCCGTGTTCGCGTCCATCGAGGCGAACGACTTGAAGCGGCCGATGAACTCATCCTTCGTCGCGTGCGACATGTATGTTCCCGCCGCCGGTGTCAGGTTCGCCGTGAAGTTGCGGCCCCACGGACCCTTCATCTCCCAGCCGCCGGCAAACGGCCGGGTGGCGTCGAGCATCCCCTTGTCGTCGTGCGGCGAGTGGCATTCGTAGCAGCCGGCGATTGTGGTCAGGTACTTGCCGTAAGCCACGCTGTCGTGCGGATCGGGTGCAGTCACCACGCCGTCGACCGGCTTCGGTGCGAACTTGATCATCAGGTTGACCGGGAAGTCGAGGTGCTTCTCCGGTACGCCGCTGTGAATCGGCTTGATCGTCCGCAGATAGACCACCAACGCCTTGACGTCGTCATCGCTCAGCGTTCGGAACTGCTCGTACGGCATCATCGGAAAGAGCGCGTCTCCCTTGCGGTCCACGCCTTCGCGTACGGCCCGGATGATCTCGCCGTCGCTCCAATCACCGAGTCCGAACTCCTTGTCCGAGGTGATGTTCTGTGCGGCTACGACACCGGGGAAGCCCAGCTTCTTGTCGAAGATGAATCCGCCCTGCCCCTCGGTGCCAGGCTTGACCGGCACGCCGTATTTGAGGACGTGATCGGAATGGCAGTCGAGACATGGCGTCACGTGCTCGACGAGATACTTGCCGCGTGCCATCCGTTCGGGCGTCGCTTCGATTTTCTCCGTCGATGCGGGACGCGAGGCAGGCTTCCGTACAGCCAGCCAGATCACGACGCAGGCGATCAGCGCGATGACGAGCAACACAAGTCCACCGACGATCTTGAGGAACGTTTTCATTGCTTGCTAACCTCCGATTGAAACGATTGCGCGCATTTTACGGGAGAATCCGCGAATGAGCTTCCCATCGATTGCTGTCCTGCTCCTCGCCGCCACACTGCAGACGAACGTCGCCAAGGTGACGAAGGTCTACGAACACGACTACGCCAAGCGCCTGGTACCGATGCTCAGCGAGGTTCTCCGCTTTCCGACCGCGCAGGGGGACACGGATGGTCACGCCGCGCAGAAGGCGTGGCTGGCCAAGACTGCTCACGACCTCGGGCTCACATATCGCGACGCGGGTTTGATCGATGAGATCGAGCTTCCCGGTCCGCCCGATTCTCCCGTTCTCGGTTTGATGGTGCACGGCGACGTGCAGCCGGTCGACGCCGAGAGCTGGACGTTCCCGCCGTACGAGGGCAAGACCGATGACACGTTTGTCTACGGCCGCGGTTCGGCGGACGACAAAGGTCCGCTCGTGCAGGCGCTGCTGGCCATGAAGGCGCTCGAACAGAGCGGCGTTCCGCGGACGCACACAGTTCGACTGCTGGTCGGTACCGACGAAGAATCGAACAACACGGATGTGACGACCTATCTGAAAACGCACAAGCCGCCCGACTACACGCTGGTCATCGATTCCAGTTTCCCCGTCGTCGTCGGGGAGAAGGCGTGGAACTCGTTGTCGCTTACAACCGATGCGAAGACGGAGCGGCCAGGCGTCTCGAAGCCGTGGAGCGTGACGATGCTCGAAGCCGGACTGGCCACGAGCATCGTCCCCGAGCGCGCCGAGGTGAAGCTGCGCTGGAAATACGCCGCGCCGGCAAACTGGGAACCGGTCATGGAGGCGATCAAGGCCGCTCCCAGGCCGCCCGAAACGCGCGTGGCCATGCAGGCCGATGGCGACACGCTGTGGATCGTCGCCTACGGCCACTCGTCGCACGCCGGGATGAATCTCGAAGGGGGCCGCAACGCGCTGGTGGCGCTTGCGCGGGTGTTGGACGGAAAACTTCCGACGGGTGGCGCGAATGATCTCCTCGCGTTCATCGGCCTCGCCGGCGCCGATCTCTACGGCACAGGCCTCGGCATCACCGATCGCGATCCGCTCTGGGGCCGCTACGCCGTCAACATCGCCACGATCAAACCGAATGCTGATGATGCGAAGCGATCGACGCTGACGATCAACATCCGCCGCATCCCGCCGCGCACGGGAGCAGAGCTGAAGGCGAAAATGGAAGCGCTGGTCACGGAGTTCAACAAGACCACCGGCGCGTCGATGACGGCGACCGGTTTCTACGACGACGAGCCGCTGTCATTCGATCCCAATGCGAAAATCGTCCGCCGCCTGCTGGCCGATTACGCCGCGGCGACGGGGACAAAGAATCCGAAGCCGGCAATCTCCGGCGGCGGGACGTACGCGAAACGCCTCCCCAACTCCATCGCCTTCGGAATGTGGTTCGCCGACAAGCCGTATCCCGGACACGACATCGATGAAAAAACTCCGATCGCCGATCTGCAGAAAGGGACGAAGGTGCTGATCCAGGCACTGGTGGATATCGCAACGGGGGAGAGGATGGAGGGGGCGTTCAAGCCGTAGGGGAGAATCAATCTGTGGGCAAACTAATCGAGAAACTCGTAGCCGAAATCACCAATCTCCCGGAAGAGGAGCAGGAGACGATTGCTGCCTTGATGCTGGCGGAGCTTGAATCCGAGCGCCGTTGGGACAATCTCTTCTCGCGGTCGCAGGATTTGTTGGCTCAGATGGCGGAGGACGCACGGGACGAGTATCGCGCAGGGTTGACTGAACGACTCGATCCCAAAACGTTGTGAAGTCTCAAGCGGCCGGATCTTGTTGACACGACTGATCGACGGAAGTACGTTCGCAAATACAATCCCGGTACGACTCTCGATAGGAGGTTTTCATGAGCGCTCGCGCCACTGCTCTCGTCATCACCCTCTTCGTTGCCACCGCAGCCTTTGCCGCCGATCCGCAAACAACAACCACAACCGGATCCGGGACGGAAAACCCTGTTGCGATCTTCTGCCAGCAGACGTATGCGCTTTGCATCAAGGCGCCGTGCAGTCCGATCGTCACGCGGAAACCGGGCGGAAACTTCGAGATCGATCAGGCGAACTGCACCTGCGATGTACTCCCGGGCTGGTCGATGGGACCCGGACCGTGCGACAAGCGAGCGCCGGTAACGATCAGTGGCCACACGTACCTGATGTCGACCTACTCGAACTTCTTCAACAAGACCAACCTGACCTTGTCCTGTCCGAGCAGCGATCAGGTGTGGGCGTTGTGTTACGGCGCGCCGTGCGTCGTCGATGAGAAGGATCCGTCGAAGTCAGTTTGCACCTGTCCCATCCAGATCGGTCCGGCCATGACGCTGGGCGGGGCCTGCCGCCAGGAGGCGTGCAAGAGCATCTGGTCCGCCGCCACGCCGGCTGCGGATGCATTCGCGAACAACAATTTCTACAACTACATGACAGCCAATCATCTGACGCCGCCGCCGAATCCGCCGGCCAAGGATTGCCCGACGACGACGAACAAGTAGAAACGTAGCGCTGGCGGTCCAGCCGACGAGCCGTCGGCGCTACGCTCTTCTCGGTCGAACAGCGGTAACCTGCTGCGTGAAATGCTCCGACAAGCTGCGAGCGACTTCCTGATGATGCTCGTTACGGTCGATCCGATCGGAACGGTTGCGCTCTTCGTCCCGTTGACGGCCGGACTCTCGCTGCGAGAACGCCGGGCCGTCGCGCGTAAATCGGTGTTTGTTGCCGGAGGCGTACTTCTCGTTTTTCTCGTGGCTGGCGAAGTTCTGCTTGCTCACCTCGGGATCCGGCTCGTGTCATTTCAGCTCGCCGGCGGTATCGTCCTGTTTCTCTTCGGACTGCAGATGGTTTTCGGAAAGGGAGTGGCGGCCGAGCATGCCGCGGAGCCGGGTCGCGACATCGCCGTCTTTCCGCTGGCAATGCCGGCCATCGCCAGTCCCGGTGCGATCACGGCCGTCGTTCTACTCACCGACAATCATCGTCATTCGATCGCCGAACAGGGCGTGACGACTGTGGTGGTGCTGGTCGTTCTGGCGCTGACACTCGGACTGCTGTACGCGGCGAGCATGATCTACCGGTTTCTGGGCAGTACCGGCGCCAATGTACTGATCCGAGTGCTGGGACTTGTCCTCGCTGCGCTTGCCACCGAACAGATCGTTGCCGGGATCGAGGCCTTGCTGCAACGAGTCTAGGCGCGGAATCGCTGCAGGCAGCCCAGCACCAGCGCGGTGAAGTCGTTCTGCACGCGCGCCGTCGTATCCATCACTTCCTGATGCGTCAGTTTCTGCTTCAGGATTCCCGCGGCCATGTTGGTGATGCAGGAGATGCCGAGTACCGGGATTCCCATCTGCGACATGGCAATGACCTCGGGGACGGTCGACATTCCGACTGCGTCCGCGCCGAGGGTGCGGAAGGCGCGGATCTCGGCAGGAGTCTCGTACGTCGGACCGGAGAGCGCGAGGTAGACGCCTTCCTGCAACGACTGGCCGAGCTCGCGCGCAACGTCCTTGGCCATGTTTCGCAGCGATTCCGGGTAAGCCTCGCTCATGTCGGGGAAGCGCACGCCGAGGTCGTCGATGTTCGGTCCGCGCAACGGATTGCTCCCCATCAGATTGATGTGATCGGAGATGAGCATCAGATCGCCCGCTTTGAAATCCGTGTTGATCCCGCCGGCGGCGTTGGTGACGATGAGCTGCCTGATGCCGAGGCGGCCGATGACGCGCGAGAGGAACATCACCTCGGGCATCTCGTGACCTTCGTAGAAATGAATGCGACCCTGCATCACCACAACCGGCGTCCCGTGCACGCGCGCCAGGATCATCCGCCCCTGATGGCCGACGACGGTCGATGCTTTCGCGCCCGGGATGTCGGAATAGGGGATGGCGGTCTCGATCTCGAGCGCATCGACAACGTTGCCGAGCCCTGAGCCGAGAATCACGCCGACCTGCGGCTGGAGAGAGGTTTTGCTGCGCACGAACCTGACGGCTTCGTCGATCGCTTCAATCATGATTTCCTCGTTTGGACGGACTTGGAGGGCGGAGTATAGCGGTTGCGTGGTCTCGAGGTTACGCGGTCTCGCGGGCTAGTCTTCGCGGCCGTGCGTTTTCTTTC
>Ga0307511_10005610_pt1 | contig 12738 bp, 5 predicted proteins | sample 13_EM_MG_FD_200266 | JGI IMG/M metagenome (GOLD analysis project Ga0307511, IMG submission 200266) | Populus trichocarpa ectomycorrhiza microbial communities from riparian zone in the Pacific Northwest, United States - 13_EM | ecosystem: Host-associated > Plants > Roots > Unclassified | place...
AACATCCGGTGCCGCTATACAGTCCTTCCTTGAATGTATCAGAGTTCGACTACGCATGCTTCTGATTGGCTTTGGTTTCAGTTACTGAAAAAACTTTGGGCAAGATTATCGAAGGGGATAATGATCGCTGTCGCTAGCTGAAATCGGGGTTGCCGAGCCCGTTTTAGTACCTGGGGCTATGTTATTGGATGTCATGAGCTATCATGATGCTCATACAATCTTTGCGAGTTTTTCGCTCCAATAGGACATTAACCACACAAGGCAAGGGACACAGTATAGTGCCGTATATGTGTCGATTGGGCAGTAAATGAAAGTATTAGGATATTTGACACTGTACTTTCTACATACTGAGTGTTTATACAATCAAAGCCGCCAACAGATACAACGAGATACAAAGAGACAAAATAAGGTTTGGAAGCATAGTTTTTATTTTTCCTCTGCTTGTTTTACCTGTATTTGGTAAACGCAGCTAACCGCCGCAAGGCTGGTATTCTCCGGGAAGGAAATATATTCATCTTGAATTCGATTATGACTGCAGTTGCAAAAATGAGGATGGGCTCAACTTCAAGAACCACGCTTTCTCTGCTGGATGGTTCACAGGCGACATTACCATCGTACCAGAATAAGGAATATGCTGGAATGAAGGATTAGATGGTTCTATGGCTTACCTTGGGGTCATATATCACATCCACTGACCAATTCACTCATCGGGTAATATTACTTGCCTTGAAGTGGTGCACGGGCTCATATTCCTCTGACTCTATGCTGACAGTTTCTGCGAGCTCGGCGCTCAAGTCAGAGATGGGGACAAGTGTTTAGTTCAGTCTTCGAGGGATAATATAATATTCAGTTCTCGCCGGTTTACAACTTTCTTCCAAAATTGGCCTAGATATGGAAACAGCTAATGCATGAAGGTCTGGATTCTCGGCTCTGGGTGTGCTTTTTGAGACTCGGGTCTCAGTCACATGCCCTCAGGGACAGCTGTTGGCGAGTCAGGCATCATAGGCCTACTTAGAAGGGAGCCATGGCTAGGTGCTTTGTCCTACTCACAGGGGCTCTAGAATACATACCCCTGCCGTAATGCTGGGATACGTTCACGTTTCTTAAGCTACACATCAAGCAAGTATACAATACTAATGTACCTTGAGTTTCAGGTATTAAATCTCATCTGGCGGGTAAGATGTGGGGAAGGACGTTGCAAATTCCTCTAAGCTCTAGATATGCTAACATGATAGGCACCTACTAGATCTCGTTGTCAATTCGATAGCTCTAGCTATGTTGTAGCGGGATGTACGTTGGCCGATCAATATCATTGAGACCATAGGGTAACAAGAAATACATTGACAGGTGGGGTGCATAACAGTATTAATGGGTACCTGGTCGTTGTCCTTTGAGATTTGCTAAGTACTGGTACCCCTTGATGCCACAACATCCCGGCCTTAGGTAAGCTCGGAATCCTTCGATTGCTTAACTCCCCCTCTCTAGGGTAAAAATTAAGTATACACCCTCTTCAGTGGTGCTACAGGCCCGTCAAAGTTACACAACAGAGTTTTCAGCTCCCAGTAGGTGATAAGCCTCATCCCGTTCTTGTACGAGTACAAGGTACAATGCCCTCCAAGCAATAGAAGTGTACACTCTTGCTCGGGACACATTTTTTACTATATTTAAAAGACAGGCTAGCATTTCCAAGCCGTGGAGATACCAACAAACCCATGAGCTGGCGCCTCGAGCAATGACATCTTCAATTTTTACAATCAACGAAATATATATTTTGAGGAACGAGTCATGCTTCGAAATCGGACGGCTATCCGCATGTACGTGTGGCCATATTTAGTCCCAATAACGACGATTGCGGCAGCAAGCGGGTGGCAAGCGGGTGGAGTCAGTATATTCAAGACGGTTCCAACTCGACCCACCACACCAGAATAGTACTACGGGATCTCAATTCACTGAGCTTCAGACAGCATATGAAATCATCGAAAGAGAATAATCCATCACACAGGGTTAATGGATGCAACAGTCTGCATATCTTCACACCGTGCGAACCAGACTCGACTATATTCTATGAACATAGTACCCTCCTGAGATGAGTAGCTGGCATGCTAACTATAAGGTCTATATCGATATATCTGTGAAAAACAAATCATCAAATCCGTATCTTTCCCCCTACCTGCAAGGCTGATGATTGATACGATCCATTGTTGCGACATGGCCACTACACAATCCATAACTACTCGATACATAGTGACCAGCATTACACTTGCCACTACTATTTGGTCCAGCAAAATACCACTAAACAAGGCTGCTTATCCATAAGCCCCGACCTGCAGCTGGCCTGTGCGTGCGGGTTGACCCGTAGCGCCGCAAAGTCCATTTCATGATGGGCCCTTTCACATGGCTGCGTTTCCGTGCTATCTTTGTTTCCCAAAGAATCCTTATCTGCAGTATTCATTCTTGCCTGTGAGATATCATAACGGCCGGTGCCAGATCAACCTGCCGGTTCTATTCAGTACTATAGGTTGACTCTGGATCCAACTCACCTCTTCAGTGCAAGGGTCACGCCGGTGTGTGTTCTGCGTCTACACTTGTTTGGAGCACATTATAGCTCAGGTTCCACGTGGCGTAGTTACAGCTGCAGTAAATGATCACGATCTCTAGCTTGTGCGTTCAGGCCTGAGAATTACCGTTGCTGGCATAATTCACACGATCGCAAATACTAGTGTGCATGTGCTTGTGGGTCAGGTGTACAGGTGCTACGATGACCTTAATCGAGTGCAACAATGGACATGCCACACTACCGAGATATATGGGAGATCAGTACTCTGAACCCCTAGAATCAATATATACAAGGTTACAATTCGGCCTGTTTGCTAAGGAGGACATTATCGTTTCTCGGAGACTGGCTGGTTGAGAGTCAATAGATATTCGCCATTGCCTATCCCTCCGTTATCTTACCCGAGGCAAGCTGGGTGGCCTAATCCTCCCCCTCCCCGGCCGGGGTACAATATTATGATCATGCAATATCGGATCTTCCCAGGCAATTGCAGCCTTCCCGGGCTCCACCAGTGCAATATTATGTATGATTCAGGATACATTGAAGTAATATGAAACCGCTCTGGAATTTCAAGATCTGAGAAGTGGAATCATTTTACAGGACTATTGGAAACTACTATGTCATATCTCTCAAAGCCTCACTTCAGGAAAAATATGTACTATCTATGTAGGTAGTGAGTTTTGTTCTCGTAATTGAATTTATGTAAATATATTCTTAGAAAACTATAAAGGCAATCCATGTTTCAAGCAACAGATAAGCAATATCAGTGATAGTGCAGCCGGTCCTTTTTCTGTATCCGTTTACATTTATATATGGAGGACAATATTTGTTTGGGGCTAAGACATGTTTTTGCAGCATGAGAGGGGGCTCTGTTGATGACGAAATTCGGAATAGTTTCTAAGGGAGAGGTATGTACGCAGATTCCACCCTCGGTACCTGGTGTAACCCTACATATGATACAACCCCCTCTGAATCTCAAAATCTCATCCTGGAAATTAGGCTGAGGGGGCTGGTCTGCGATAGGGCTTCGGGATACTAAGCAGCGGGGTCCCAGCTTCAAAATTCACTGATTGGGTATGATTGGCTGTATATTCTAGCCCTAGCTCTAGATTTCAGCAAACGAAGGCATTTTTAACCACACATAACTGCAATCTCCTGCTGTATCGTCACGAGTATGCTGAGACAGAAAGGCTCGAAAGTTGGTTTAAAAATGCTGAATTGTCATTTGCCTAGCTGTAGCAGATCCGGAGGTTATTAACCTAAGTTACAAGATCATGTAAATGTAGAATATACCTGCCTAGACTCCGCCTGGATATTATAATTCGTTGGGAAGCACTTTCCCGAAAGAAAATAGCGGCCCGTCTGTAACTTGTAGAGCCATTACAGTATGATATCAATATGCTCGCATGAGCCTCGCCTCATCCTCAACTGTTGCCTTATGGGCTCTTGATATGAACAGAACTGGAGATTCTCAGGTACACAGCTATACTTATGCCTTATACATTCTCGACCAATTGCAATTTCATCCGCCATCTGATGAACCCACATGGTCCTATCTTGTAGCCAGGCTACCTAGGCTTGTTCAAGTTGTTAAAGCACCTGGTTCTTCAGCACCTAAATGCCCGCGTGACGATCTAGATCTCCAGTTCCGCTAATGCGCGGAAATTTCACTACTGAGACAGATCCGATGCAGTATCAAGCGTTACAATAAGCTTCCTCACTGCAGCGGATGCGCTGGGGAAGCTAATTTCCACATTTCAGCCCACAGCCAATCGACACAGCAAGTCGAAATGAGTGGGCTCAGGGGATCTTCAAGGAGGTGGCTCTCGCCTTATGCGGTTAACGTTAAGATTGTGTTTATTTGTTGTATGAATGTGTGTTGCGCATCTCAGCTCCATTGGGGGAACCTGGGTTTGTAACTAGCCAGCGGTACGACCCTAGCTAGGAGGTTAGAGGCACTTTATATCCAAGAAACGTAATTATGGAGGGTTAGGATGATGTAAGCTATTACAGTGAAATTTGGTTGCTGCTATTGTTTCTTGTAGTTCAGTTTGTGAGTTTTTGTTTTCTTCATAGTTGCTGGCGCTGCAGACCATATGCATCCAGCAATCATTGACCAAAGGTTAAGCTTTTCTGGGTAAAGCTTTTCTGGGGGGAACGGAGTCACCGAGCACGTCCACGTCAAGTGTGGTGTCGCAGTCTAAGTCCATATTTCACTTGCGTTCACCGGTTTTTGTAGTCATGGGAGGGTTTCGTCGAGCGCTGTCATCGTTGGATGATATTTCTTGGTTACACTTGTATGGGTCAGCTGTTCAGCTGAGGCTCAACATGACGTGGAATGCGTCTGGATCATTCGTACTATCATCTGGTTGGCTACATACATATAACCTTAGCTACCGTAGCGGTATGTGTAATATCGATAATCTTGAAGTCATAATTGGGAGTCGGGGATCTAAATTCACCCAGTAAATATGGAATTCACTGTGTAGGGAATTACTCTTGATGATGAGAGTTAACTAACGTTTCATCCTCATACACCGCCAAGAACCAATCCCATCAAGGTCTAGGAATGTGCCCCCTTGGCCGAGTGGTTTGTACTCGGGCCTTGTGTTGTCTCTTTGGAGGAAAGCCCTAGTTCGAGTCACACCAAGTTATGTATTTCCTTTGTTGGAGTTAAGTGATTTACTCTGATTACGGGTTATGTAATCCGCTGCGGGAAGGACTATGTGTAAGCCAACCACAAATTTATCGTAGCGTAATAAATCTACAATCAGATAGATTACCTCATGCAGATGCATACATGTGCAGCGGCAATAGACGATGGATAGAAGTTCTAGAAGCAACGTGTCAAATATCAATGAATCATGAGTGTTCGCAAATAATATGATGGGTTCCGATCTTAATTAGTTCCAGGCTGGAATGTTTGCAGCATTGATTATAATGTACGTCTTCTGCGCGTGGTGAACCATGACGAGTAGTTGAGGCGCAGTCAAGACAACCTTGCCAGAGTTCGCACCTAATTTAGAGGACGTTAAGTAACCTGTCATAGAAATATGGAAATATATAGGTTAACCGTATTTTAATTTAGCACTCATCACCGGTCGCTGGATAGCAAACCCGGTGTTGTTAGAATATCTAAATATACACGCAATGAGAGGTGGTGTGTGATGGCTATCTATTCTACGGGCTGGTGAAACGAATAGTGTATTAGTAGGTGACGGAAGCAGGTGGGACAGACTCTGTGTGTCAAATAGTAGTCCGATTTTTTGTACATATGGTTCTGCGTTGTAAATACTTCGCTGACTTGTGGCACAGCTGCCATCTATAAACGGTCCGACTCCGCTGAGTTTTAATCTGGGCCGGAATATAAGGCAGAGAACAGGGGGGCTAGAGTGGAAGGTAGCTTTATAATAGGTATATCTTTCGGGTAGGTACGTATGTGCCCTCGCCAGTCAGACCAACTAGTATTGCTCATTAATATTGGTACAACGTGTACCATGTTCAGCTTGATGCAGCAGGGTGTAGCAGCTCTATATATATGTACCACTAGCTAGTGGACCTGGAACTTGTGAACGTGATGGTATGTACGTATACGTTAACAATTGTATTCAATAATTGGTATGCGTCTCAGCTGCAGGTACATTGAACTATAGCTTTTGGGGCCAACTCTACTTTCGGTATGCCGGGTATGACGGTGTCCGATACATGATGGAGGATCTATCGGAGAGCTCGCAAGCCAAAGCTGTGGTTTGCTGCCCCGGCACATATGTAATGTACCATCAGCAAGTCTCTACACTGTAGGATATCTCCAGGGGTACATGCCAGTATACTAAGACGTGAACATGCATGGGCCGAGTCTAGGAATGCATACGGGTTGGTGTCTCTTTGTAGAGTAATGTGGGTGGCGTGGGTTTGAGGTGGATGGCTTGCTTATAAAGTTGGTCAGACACTTGCACATGCCAACTTTGCAATTTGTTACGCAAGCATATTAATCGCATGCGCAGCAAGATAGTAGTTGTAGAAAAAGGTGAACTAGGTATATTCAATCAATTAACGCTCGCCAGCACATGTTGTATGGGATTACGCCGAGGAATGGGTGCCCAGTACGTGTACGTATAATATGTATCTGACCGTATACGAATATCACGTGCACCGTGCACACGGGGCCCGGAGAATATTAGCCAAACAGGGGGGCAAACACTTATTCCCCAGATCTGGGAACAGTAGTCTGGCTGCGGGGGAACCAAACAACTGCGGGAACAGGGGGCTAAGATCGGAAAAAAGTAGGACCTCGTCATATCTTGATATGGACCGCATCATGCCGTAGTCAATCGGCGGATCACTAGGGCCGATAGGGGAGGATAATGCTCGTAGCATCTCTTACCTTGTAAAATGCCTGTCGAGTTTTAGACTGAGTGAGCAAAAGCAGATCGTCGATGAGCAGTTTTTAGGTGGGAGTCACACGATGACGGGTCATAAAGGGCTAAGGAGCTGGAGCTGCGTGGCCTTGATAAGCGAGTTCACAATCTTATTGCCATTGTGCCAACCTACCCATAAAAGTTACCCTAGAACGGAAATTTCGAAAATGTGTCTTATTGGATGCCTTGTCCATAGGTAATGAATGCATGCGATACCGATGGATTTGAATCTCACTTGTGGAATCGAGTCCATGCACCACATACATGGTCAAGCCTCATATCTTCGGGTTACTCACCCCAAACTTAGGCATTGATGTACCGTTGAACCTTCTTAGTGGAAATGTCTGCAGTGAATGTACCACTTCATGAGCATAATCAAAACCATGGGTAGTCTGGCTAGATCATTGCCTTAATACCAAGTACCGCATATATACGTACATACCACCGCAACTACCCGCCCAGAGCCAATTGCACCTTCATAGGGGAATTTCTGACGAAAGCTGGGGGGCATGAAGGTGATTACCTACAGCTCATCTAGACCGTTAGCTTGGAGTCATACACCACAGATATACACAGCCCAAGGAATGGCGAGGCACCCAATACGATTAACCAGCGCTGTACCGTCGCAGCGAGGCCGAGAAGAGTATCAAGAGGGGATAAGAGTTGCAATACCCAGGCTCATGATCAAGAGCCAACTCATCAGCATTTACCACACATTCGCGTACGAAAGGGCAATCGCAAGTTCGTTGGCCGCAAAACGGACGCTCAGTAAATGAACCGGGCAGCTTGAGACACCAAACGTTCTTTCCAGATCGAGTCACACCCTTGATCAGGTCCCAGGACTTCCGATCCTCGCCCGAGCTCTCTAAGGCGGCTTGCATGATTTCCACCCCCATTCACTTTTTTTGGCTGCCTGCTGCCCTCACACAATCCGCAAAGAAGCTGTACTGCGGCAGCAGTTTGAGCATACGGGATGTGGTTATTATGATTATATGTATGCGGGCTGGATTTCATGGGCATCGAAATCCACCTACCGGGAGCATCTCAAAGCCAATAGTCCAGCATCTCATGCCGTGCAGAAATGGGGACTGTCAAAGCCATGCATTGTTTAACGTGCAAGCTTGCAATTGCGTGCAAGGAGTAAGCGTAAGGAATTTCGCCAGATAATCTTGTATTTTTGACCTTCCGCTTGGGTGATAATGATTGGTCCATACCATGGGATATATAGGTGGAGCAGAGAGCGTCTCCTACTACGGGAAACCACATTAATCCATATTATTCCTCCCCCACCCACACGTGAAGACCGGTCAGAGGAGTCTTGTCTACCTACCTACGAGCCGGTACTGAAACAAGGTTCGGCCGCGGACGACTAAACTCGGGCGAGCTTGAGCTCTCACCATCCCAACCTTAACCTCACTTTGGTCTGGATATCGATAAGCATATAGCTAGGGAAAATTGATATTGTCAGTATTGGAATGCTCCGCTCTAGGCAGCGTTGAGAAACCGAGCCTCTTCAAGTCCACAAACGCGCACAGCCTTGTCACCCCCCAGTTAGCCTTGCAGCTTCGATATCAATGTCGACGTCGTATATGACCCCCCGTTTATCCCCTCTGGGAATCCCCTCAGGCTCACATACTCACCAGAACATCTTGATACCCGACAGCTCTCTGGAGGTTTTTCCCATCTCACCGATTGAAGAAAAATATAACCCGGGTAGCAACTGCCTCTCAGATCTAGATCTCTTGAACGGTGTACAAAACATAATGCGAAATTCACCAATACCAGCGTACAGCACTGTTGGCACCGAGTCTTCTAGCATTGAGCTCACAGCTTTCAAGGGTACTCAATCCTCCAATAACTTTATTTTTGACACAGCGCCATATTCGGTTGCCTGGGGCGGCTGGGGATTGAATGAAACTCCTCATCCAAGCCCAGATGCCCGAAGCATCTTTTTTCGCCAGGCTTATGCTGCGAGGCTTGCGGAAGGCGAACTGGAAACTTCCACGTATACTATAGGGTAAGTTCTCAAATGAGCCTGTGGCACAGCCAAAAGAGGTAGAAGGCATTTTGATATCAGATTGATAACCAGAGGTGTGTGGCTATAGGAGTCCCAACCTACGCCATTTGAATGATTGTAGATCGGGTTCCACAATCAGGTATGAATATTGTCTTTCTACATCCTTCTGATATCCTATTGATAATCATAAGTATATCTAGTTCACAGTATGCAGCACTACGGTCCCCGGTGTCCCCACCGCCAGTAAAACCGGTAATAAGCTCTTGGCTACACGTTGGGAAGCAAATGTATCGAAACTATGGTAGAAAATCTCGGTAAGTAGATAATCCCACCTGTGTTGTTTGTGAAATAGGCCATAACCGCAGAATCCGAACACAGAAAACCACCTTCAAAGTCATTTGTCTGTGAAGACTGCAGTAAAGTTTTTACCCGTAATGGCGACCTTCGCAGACATGAGTATACAAAACACCATGTGCAAAACACCCGGCACCCAAATATGGATACTGAAAACAAACCAGTCCGCAACTTAGTCCGCAGATGCCCATGCCCTCGGTGTCCGACAACATCCAGACTTGACAATCTCCCCAAGCATGTGGAGAGAAGGCATCGTGAGGTTTGGGACGCTGTACAAGAAAGGAATCCTCATGCCCTTTGGTATGATAAATGCGTTGAATACTACCGCCGACATGATCCAGAGCATGCAGAGCTCTATCAGTGGACATCAATTGCAAGGGGATAACTGGATCAAGAGGGATGAACGGGAGGGGAATTTTGCTAGTATTCTCGCAGGATATATCCGACTGCTGGTTGCGTATCTATCGAGTGGTACCACACAATACCAGAGAGTAAATTGTTTCACTCAGCGCGGGAAGGCAATATTTTTCGCATACTTTCAGGTCACGAATCTCCTACAACCGTATGCGACGATTTTTTTAAATGGGTGTTGGAGGAGCAATATCTTTTTGCTATTGGGAGGCTATTGTGATTTTCGGAGGAATGGGAGCGCAACTGGGGCGAAGTCTTGCATTTGAGTTTTCTGCGGGGAAGGTTTAGGCATTGTTGGTTTTAGTTCATAGGGAATTTTGAGTTTCGTTCGACCAATGCCAATCTGGTTTCTGCAGCAGATCTGTGGATCTTCAAGAGTGCGCCAGCGTTGAGTCAAGCTTCAGCGTATATATGTAGGCTCTGCGGAGCTGAAACTCAGCAGGCACTGGGTATAGTATCCCAGTGGCAGCAATCACAATTAAAAGCCACTCATCTGTAACTAGCTACTTATATAGATATGAATCTGGAACCTGGGGTATGCGGGCTAGACTATACCTAGATGTATTTTTCTCAATCAATCGTTATCTTTTGCCCGATCTAGGTATGGTATAAACGATCGCGAGGTACGAAAGGCTCAACATTAATTACAGGCATAAAAAGTCACTGTCAAGCTAAGTACAGTAGCTCTGAAGTTCAAGGCGCCAAAATCTCAGTCCGCCAGCTATCGGGTTTATGCGTCGACGCTTGGCGGAACAGCTCGGGTCCTTGGCATTCCAGAACCAAACTAGGGAATGACAGACTGTCTACTCATTCCGGGGCTTGGTAAAGCGCACTAGCCTGTATGTAGTCTGGTTGGGTAGACAGTTCTTGATATTGCAATCAGTTCCGTTGATAGGTACTCTAAATGAGGATTCACAGACCGCGGATTATGTTGCCGGCTGATGATAGATTATACAAGCATTGCCTCGAGCTCCGGCCGGATACCCCATTCGTTGTGATTATACGATATCGGTAATGGTCTGGTTGGCTATCGGTATATATAGGCACAGTAGTGGATTTGGCGAGGCTGAGGGATGCGGCATACATCCCTGTCGCACCTGTGGAGTACATGTATACCTTCGAACATCCTCCTCGGGAGATCTGATGATGATTTGTGACTGCTGTTGTTGCCTTAGGAGATTCGGGTGTTCTAATCATGAGCCCAGCTAACCAAAGGACCCTTCATGGGGCTGATTTACGGTGAAATCGGCGCGGGGTTGTATGCTGTATGTGTGTGGGGTACCTATGGGTTGTGACTCTGCGCCTCGCGAAAAAGTTCGGTACTCATTTGGAATTGCCTTAGTAATCTTGTCCATGTTATATCCGAACCCTGCGGTAGACGTGTACTTCGTACACGTATTCCCTTGCCTAGGCTTAATTATAGCTCGTTAACATAATGGTTGAGCTAGATATTTCCCCGTAGTCCGCGCGCCAAATCTGGTTGCACAATACTTGGTGCGGTATCTCGACAACCACCCTCATTGGGTGATCACACGCATGTCGCACATGCCATTTCTTTGGGCTATGCGCATTGGCATTTGATATTGGGCGCAAGTTCAACAACATGCTTTAAGTTCATTCAGCCCTCATGCATCAACACGAGCCCTGATTTCAACTCAATTGAGCCCATGCGCCATGTTATGGGGTGTTAGGGCGTACTTACTACGTACAGCAAACCTAATGTATAGATCGATCGGAATTTGCTGAAACGTACTGCCCTGCGCCTTGAGAACTACAAGGCATACGTACTGACTATTACTTATAGGATGCCTAGGCTTTTGAATTTGGTCCGACCGGCATCCGGACCCATTGACACTATACCTACAGGCTCATGAGGTTGACTTGGAGGTGAGCTGTACCGCATCTGAGTAGCTACAAGCTCGTCATGATCCTCGGGGGATCACGGTGGTATTTTACCGGACTGCCATCGGGCGTTACGGCAGCTTTTGGCCAGATTTTCCGTGCAGGAGCCTGACAAAACAAACTAAGGTTTGAGATATGGAACTAGTATTGAGGTACAGGCAATCACCTACCTCAGGTCATATGCAGACGTGATCATATTATAGCTACTAGTAATGCACCGGAATATCCCCCCGGGTGCCCGCTGCAGGTTGAGAATGGGTACAGCTTCGGAAAAAGCCTCCTGAGCTGACATGACTCTCAAACCAGGTAACCTCTGGCCGGTTTTGAGAACAGAGATTCTGTGCGACAGAGAAGAAATTGATTGGGACGGAGCATGGAATTGCTTAGTTCCTGTGCCGCCTCTGCTCTGGTTTATGTAAAACTGATAACTGAGCTATAATTCTTCAGAATAGAACACAGAAGCGCTTTACCCTAGACTATAGCAAAGAAGTTACCTGATTTTATCTCACTGGTAATTTTTGTTCGTTGCGAGGACTCATATTTGCAGTAAATTTATACGAGGTTGTATCACCCAACCTATGAATGTGTAGTCTCGGTCAGCCTGACTGTTGGGTACCTACCATAGAAACGACGTTGTATCTAGGTAAGACCTATGCATCGGTATCCCATTAATTAACTGGCGAGCAAGAGTGCTAGTCAACGTCGAAATATTTGATCTTGCCTCTTCGGTACACTTGTAGGCAGATTGACGGCGAGGTTTCACTTTTCGACAAGGCTCTTGTTCGCTAATTTTCGCGGTATATATACTATTAGCTAGGTCTGAAGCGAACTTCGGGTAAATACATATATTAACAGTCTGGTCTGGTTGGAAATCAGACTACCTTATCAGGTCAAATTTAGTAGCGTTCCATACTACTGTGTCACAAAAAGATTAGAGTCACGTAGCTTCATTGCACCGGTATCACCGACCTTAGATATATAATAAACACGGGACTCTGTAAGGTAGCCGGAAATTAAGGTCAGTTGGCTCCTGTATTACCCTGAAGCGAGCCTGCTCCATGCTCTCCCGCTACCTACGGCAA
>Ga0307511_10005611_pt1 | contig 12738 bp, 10 predicted proteins | sample 13_EM_MG_FD_200266 | JGI IMG/M metagenome (GOLD analysis project Ga0307511, IMG submission 200266) | Populus trichocarpa ectomycorrhiza microbial communities from riparian zone in the Pacific Northwest, United States - 13_EM | ecosystem: Host-associated > Plants > Roots > Unclassified | place...
GAACCTATAGACCTAGACGAAGGATATTATATAGAGGAGTCTCTACGCCCTCGGAAGAGCAGTCTCCACACCCTCATATGTCTAGATACAAAGAACAATGCAGTCAAGCAAGGGTATGCGAGTGAACAAAGGGGTTGTGCTGGAGATCTATGGTGGCGCATACCGGTTGCGTGTTATGGCGCACACCCATTCCATTCAACACTAGCCGAGCTCGTCTATATACTCTACCAGTGTCGGGCTTGGCGACATGCATGTGTTTATATACTATGATTGGAACTAGACCTGACCTGGCATTCACGATTTCGGGCTCTTTCTCAATTTGCATCCCAGCCCACGAAATCCCACATTGGTCGCCCTCAAACAAGTCATGCGTTACCTCAAAGGCACACGCAACTTGAAGCTCACCTACAATAAACAGTTAGAACCACCTCAGCTAGCTGGATATGCGGATGCAGATTACGCAGGGGATCGATCTGACCGAGAATCAACAGTTCCTACTGCCTTGATCACGGACAACGATGGCTCCATCGACCTGACCACCAATCCTCGAATCAGTGATCGAAGCAAGCACCATCGATGTGGCTTATCATCATGTAAGAGACCTTGTTGAGTCTGGGAAGCTCACGGTCCTATACATTCCAAGTCACGGGACTTATGTACTAAACCTCTGCCTAGCCCACGACTCTCTATGCTTAGGGACAGCGTTCTGGGCAGAAGATAATGCATTAAGATCTGCTAGGTCGCTAGGCAAAGGAATAACCCATATCAGTACTCTTTTACCTTTTATGGGTTTTTTAATGAGGCTTACAGTCCGGTGGCAAAAATTATCATACCCTGCATAAAGATGCAATGTACGTCTTGCTCCTAACCCATACAAAACTAGCCAATATGCAGTGTTTGGGCCTCTTTATGCGGGGGGGGTATGATATTTTTTGCCACCTAGCTATACCCGCGATTCGCTACTAAGGGGGGGTCTCGGTCTAGCACGTATGTGCGTACGGGGGGTGTTAGAATGCAGTGCATGTCATTCCGCCTATACCTAGCACACCCGAGCCTATTCACCTAGCCTCACTCACGTTGAGCTGCATGTGCTACCATGTGCGCTCATGTGAACGTTCATGTGCACATTCACCTGAACGTCCGGTTCATGTATATATAGCCCCTATATTGCCTGCTACTTCTGTTTATAATATACATCAGTTCAGTAGATCAATACAGAGCTTCTATCTCTTCTCTCATCTCGAAATGTCATTTTTCGTGTTGTTCTTGTAACTAACTCATCAAAGGTAAATTTAAGAAGAAAATAAAAGAATGATCCAATATAACTCCTAGGCCTTTTACCTCCTTAACCCATACCACCCGTTGCAAATCGTGAATAAATATTGTACAGAAAGAACCAACACCTGTAACCCATCACTAACATATATCCCAACCCTCATAGAAATCATTAGAAAATTAAAAAGAAATATTCTTCACCAAACTCCTAAGGACACGCATACTCCTATGCCGTATATATCAAATGGCTCCAAACCATACCATTAGTTTCTACTTTTTGAAGGAAAGCACAACAACCCTCCCCTTCTTATCCACTCCGATTAGCTTGTCCCCCTCAGGAGTAAACATAATCCGCCCTGCACCTTCTGGTGTCAGAGACGCCTGGAGCCTTTGTTCTGCATATGTAGCTGCAAGGGTTGTAATATTTGAATCCCCTTCAACATGCATGATTGGAACAATATTAATTCGGCCTGTGCGGGAGAGGAATGCAGTCGCATTTCCATTCGGCGATACTGCGGAATGGTGAATCTTCAACCCAACCTGGCGGATAGGGCGGTGTGGGGCTTGCTGAGCAGCTGAGCGGGTCGGCTCGGTGAAACACCCAACCCACCCTGGGTTATTGTCGTTCATTGACATAGTGCTGCAGAGAATGTGTTGCATGTCTGGGAATAGGAAAGACGCAGTCAAAACCTCAGCTCCTATACCCGCATGTATAATAACCCGGCCACTGCTGATAAGGGCGGGTTCACCTCGGCCAGCGATATCCCAGGCAAAAAAGTGACCTGACCTGGTGCAGGCAGCTAAACCCCTGGCATCCCTAGTCAATGAGAGAAAATAAGGAACGCCGTCATCACCATCAGGGCCAATAGAGGAGATTGTCAGACGAATGATTTTCCATTCTTCCCACTTCCGAGCTGCATTCGTCGTTGCATTACGCATCTTGAATATCGTAATGACCCCCTCACCGACTCCACCATTGATCGGCGTCATACCAACAGCCATCTTATCCGCTGCAACTGCTACGGAGTGATACTCATGATCTTGTGTTTTCTTGGTGTAGATGGCTGTGCAGGATTGCTGAAGGTCATGAACCTGGACCTAAAATAATATTAGTTTGATCCACAGACTTTGATCTTACATACTATACATACCCTCTCCTTAGTAATGGTAGCAATATATCTTCTAGATGCGGCCCCAGATTTATACTCCCATGGAACTTTGCCTTTCTTTAGCCCCTCTGCTTCACCGAGGCGGTATGTGTGGCGAGCCTTCACTGGTATAGGGTCATGTGGCGTTGGCACCATAAAGACTTGGAACCCATCATTAGACATGTATATGACGTGTCTACAATCGAGAGTCAAGAAAGATAGAAAATTCTCCTTAGGCGTCAGTTTGTAAACATTCTCAGAAACAATTGAGTCGTAATCCGCTACGTTAAAGTCTGAGGTTGGTAGATTTGCGGAAGGACTAAAGAGTGGTTCGGATGAGCCATTTGGAGAGCTATCACTTGAACTTCCTGGAGCTGCTTTATATGTTATGTTTGCATGACGTCGCAAAATCTCCATCTTCTCGTTTCGGACGTCTGGGCCAGTCTGTGACTTTCGAAGCGCCAAAGGATGTGACGGTGGCACACCTTCCAGCCCGGGTGGTGGTGTGCGGGGTGGCTGTGAGCATGAGGTGCTAAAACGCAAGCTTCCAAGCCTAGAGAGCTTAACACTGGATCCAGGGAGGGATGAAAAAAGTCGACTTGCTCTAGATGGTTTCTTTTTTGGGATCAGATGCGCATCATTGTCGACTGGAGCAAGACCATATACCGCTGCAGGAGTAACCTCCACAACCTCTGGTGCGTCTGATCCGTCACGTATGATAGAGTAACTAACGTTCGCGCCAAACTTCAATGTATCTCCCAGCTCGGACGCCGCAACTATAGGTAAGAGCTCTGATCGCCTTCGGTCACTACTTTCAGGGCCCTGCTTGGGCAGGCAGTATTCCTCGTCATTTAGGCCTTGTATTGGCAGGTCAACCTCGTCATTTTGGCCTTGTATTGGCAGGTCAAATGAACTCTGGGTATCCCTGCCACCATTTTCCTCTCGCTCCATTCTCTTCCATGCAATTCCGTCATTTTCCGTAGGGGAGTTCACTGGGATTTTCTCTTCGTAGGGCTGAGGTGGAAGTGCATAAGGAATTGAAGGTTCAGAGTGAGCGCCTTCTAGCACCAACCCTTCATTGACAGCTCTAAACTCCTCGCCATAGTTATCTTGTATACAAGCCCTTCCATCTTGCCCGCCGTGCAAGATACCCTGTCCGATTTCTGAGCTTCCAGCTCCTTCCGCCTGGTCTAACTCAACCTGAACCTTTATCAGATGGTTAGTGGGCTCTTGTAAATTTCCTATAATAACCCAATCCTCATTACTATCACGACGTGCGGCTGTTTCGATAGACCGTTTATGTTGTTCTTCATCATTTGCCCGTTTCCTCTCTGCCTGAATCCCCAAAAGTTGGTATCTCCTTGGCCTGAACTCGTCTAAGTCGTCTGTCAAGGTGTCACCCACCTCCCTCTCACTAGCTCCTTTGGTGACCTTCTGAGGCGTGGGTAAATAGGGCCCTGACTGTGCCTCAACATGATCATTTGGTGCAGTGACTTCCTCTTCAGCTATTGGTAATGTGGGTGATTGTCGCTGGGGTTTCCTTCTTCTATATGATGAAACTTGTAAGACTTCCACGGCGTCCCTTTGAAAGGATAGAGGTCTGTAACTTGTAGGATCTGCTTCATCAGTTTGTGGATAATCGGAGAGGCTGGTCCCAGATCGATCATAGTCCCCAGGGACAAATGGCTGTATCTCATGTGTTATAAACCGTTGCTGATCCCCATTGAGACTCTCTGGTGGATTGGACGTTGGGGGCACGGACGGCTGATCATTGACATGAGGATACGAATTGTTTCGCAATATTTGGGTAAATTGAGAGACGGGGGAATTGGAAACACTCTGGCTGAAGAATGTCCCAGTAGGCGTTGGACTAACGGTGCGGGCAAAGAGTTCCCACGATGGTGATATTGTGGGTGAGCGGTCTGTCACATTCCTCCCACCTCGGACCCTGTCTTGCAATCTCCGGTGGAGACTTTCGATTGCCCCTGTGTATAGTATCATCTTTTTGTCGTATCTGCCCATTGCAGCACGCTTTTCAAGATGCAATTCTTCAATATCTGCTCCAGATTTCGTAGTTGCTACCTTATTGATATATGATTCCAGGTCACGCATGGCGTCGTAGAACTCATCCTCGTCACAACCAGTGGTCGAAGCGATAATTAATTCAAACTAATGCAATAAGTCAGCTCCTTTGGGCCATCGACAAAAGCTAACAGTGACCTACGGCTTTCAATCTTAACTCTCGGTCCTTCGACGTTGTTATTATACTGAGCGCAAGCTGTTCCGAAGTTTCTATAGCTTCTTCGCATGATGGAAACGTGGTCACGAGCTGGACTAATAAATCCAGTAGTGCAGTAATGAAAAGCTGGGTTTCACGAGAAGTGAAAGGCTCTCCATCAGCTATGGCCAAACCTGTAGTGCTTAGCCCCCTCTGTATTCGCTCAATAATTACTCGAGGTATATTCCCCGGAAGAGTCCCTGAGTGAGCTGGTGGTAACATGTCATTCCTGGCTGACTTAGATTGATATTCAAGATTGATGGTATGTGAAACGGTTTCAGAAAGAAGATGCACATCTTCGTGCCAATCTGAAGGCGGGACTGTCATCCTCTCGTAAATTTCCTCTAGCTGTTTCAATGAAGTTTCATGTTCCAATGTAAGTTCGGCTCCCGATTGATTCTTATGCATATAAACATCATCAGCTAATGTATCACCATAGAAATAATAGGGAAGCATACTACCAGCCCCTCAGCGAACATATAGTGCACTGCCTGCGACCCGAACCCTTCAAATTGACGCAATCCAAAGTCATTCGGCATGCCTCGGACTAGATCGCAAGCATATCGAACCGCGAATTCACAGTCTCCGCTTCCGAAAGCTGGTAGCATCCCCTCACTTATGTATCTCGCATTATTTTCGTAGTCCCTCTCAGACAGACGGTCCAAAAGAGTTGTATAAGCTTCATCTTTCAACTTTCGCTTCTGTTTGCTCAATATTGAGAGCGCCGAAACTAATGTTCGTAGCTGTAATTCTCGTGAAGGTGAATTGTTGTCCTTCTCCCTACGCGCCAACCTCACGACCAAGATTTCCGCAATCCTCTCGACATAAGAAATACTCAGTTTGACTGACGAAGAAAGTGATAGCTCCAGCGCCAAATAATGTAGCTGTAGGTCCAAGGCGGCTTTCAAGAAAAAAACTGAGTTGTATGCGAATGCCCTTTCCATCTTATAAAGCGCGATTCTCACCAGGTCGTTTATACCTGCGTGAAACCATAGCGCATCCCTCACAGATAAATATGGATCTTCATAAACCGCCGGGGGACTTGGGATTGTCGACAGAGATCTCTCCATATCAAATCCATCCACGCCGTGGCCACTCCGTAAACTTTCCTCCACTAGCTCTTGTATGCTTATCTCCGGATCCATCGCAGTGCTGTATTCCCTCCTGACGGACTCGGTAGAGAGGGATATTGATGATGATGATGATGATGATATCCAGAAGTCGTATCACACATCGAAATCTGTAGAAACTCGTCTAAAATATGGGTCCTATTCTACTTATATTGAGACCCCCACCTCCATCCCAGGATACTCATGCATGTTTTTCGATAATCATCTTTATGACCGGGGTAGGATGCGGAGCCCAAGGAAGAGGCCAACGTGAAATAAGCCGTTGATGCACAGGTGCGAGGTAAGAATGCACTCTTGCGTTTTCGGTGGCTTACTGGAGTAGGGGCTAAGCTGAAAAGCTAGGCCAGGGAGGTACTGTTGCGGCGGCTACGATTGTCTTCGCACCTGACCCCACCCCCTTCCCCTCCATCACGAAATACTGAGGTACCGAAGCCCGACGTATGCGGACGGCCCACCAGGCAGAAGCTTCGTGTACTGTACTTATAAATGTACTTACAAATGTACCAAGTTACCGCTTGACGAATGTTATCTGAAGCTGAACGTCAAACACCCGTAGGCCTGCGAGGAGGAAAATAAGCAACTTTTTTTGCTTCGGACACAGCACATCCATTGGGCATGCAACTGCCAGGGTAGCCGGTTACCATTTGGTATAGGTATACGTGAACCATGTGAACTTCAATGGAGAGTATCCGGCCTATTCCGTACGGCCAACCTCACGATTGAGGAGACTGAATAAATTACTGGGTACCCAACCACAGAAGCTCTCCTCAGAAGTTACCCAGCGCATTCTGCCTAAGGCAATGACAGCGGTAAGTGGCACCAGGCACAAGATCTTGCCGTCTCGTCGGCGCTTCTAGTGCTTGGCTGGATCATAAAGCCACACCTTGAGCAGATTCGGGGACCAGCTGTTGAATTTTGATTATTACCCAATTCCCTGCTATAATTTATGACTCTCTAATCTCTACGACAGCTTGTGCCAACCAGACTAACTCTCTAATCAAGTCTCCTCTATCCACTCCTACTTTTCCCACCCCGCTTGCTATTGATAGTTTTATGGTGTGATCTTATGTACCCCATTGCCCCTTTGAGCATGCCGACTACTGAGCCTTGGCTTGGTCACTATAAAATCTATTACATGCCGTTAGTAACGTTAGCAACGCATAACATAAGAATTGTATCATGCAAGTCATACACAAATTAGCATACTCAGCCCCCCTTGGTCAGCTTGTATCCAGTACCTGACGAGAAACTGGTTACGCAAGAAACAATCTAGTTGCCCCAAACCATCTTACCCTTGGTACTTTATAGTTATAGCGACTTATACACTGCAGTACTGTGGCATATAGGAACTAGACTGTGCAAATGGGTCGGTACTGTAGATGCATACCAATTGCAATTTTACAAGAGAGCTGCCGCAGGTGCTTACTACAGCTATAGCGTGCAGCTATAGCTAGTATTGTCTATATGCTACACGGAACTCCCCGCGAAACTTGATGAGTTTTCCTCTCCAATTTATCAGTAGGTACCTGAAAGCTGTGAATACCTATCTGGTGTTGAGGACGTCACATCAGAACCAGACTAAATTCAGGGCTGAGGTGGGAGATCATCCCTGGGGACCTGCAGTTGAGCCGCATCCCCGCACGCAACTAAAAGTGCCACCACCAAGAAGCGATTGGCTCCTCCACAAATTAGTCTCGTTCCTTACCAGGCTATCTCGTTCCACCAAACGCTTTTCACGAACGCACCTAATTTCATAGTCTGGTTCTAATTTCATTGAAATCACACCATCAACCCATCGGTAGGAATAATCTCCTAACGTTAACGTCAACAGCTCCGCCCAGGGAAGATATCTTGCAACTTAACCAGCCTATAGTCAGGGCACGGCATAATAACACAATTATCCATCCGTGGCGTATTTCTCCAATTTTTTTACCAAGGCCCAGTAGCTGATTGTAGATTTATTACGCTACGATAACTTTGTGGTATGCTACACAGAGTCCTATCCGCAGCGGATTACATAACCCGTAATCAGGAGTAAATCACTTAACTCCAACAAAGGAAATATAGCAGTACCGGTATACTCATTGGTGTTGATCACCTATTTGATGCGTCCTAGTTATGTGCCTCGAGAGCGTGACGAGATCAAAGTGTGTGGGCAATGCCGTGACTCTTTCACGCCCCAGGAGTTAGAGCGCTTGCCTACATAAAAAATTTGTAAAGATGAAACGAAGGATCTAGGGGGATTGGCTCACAATTCTCCACTTGTGAGGGTTGCGCTTTAGATTGCCCATATACCCCGTACGATTTCCGAGTTTGCAATGCAGCAACTTTGTGTTGCCGATGCCTGGTGGTTCCATGCTCCCGTCCCTGTGGTTCATATGTATGCACATATATTTGTTTACGAGTCGGCGGCCCACTCAGGGAGGTCTGTAGGAGGTCTGCAATGAAGACCCAGTTTCACAAACATTAGTATCCACGTTGCCAACCAGGCTATTCAGTATCGTCCTGCATACCCGCAGATTTTCGATCGCGGTTTGGGATTTATGATTTATGATTCCCGAGCTGGTCGGAGATTAGTTGATGCTATCAATGATTAGTTTTGGTTGTCCATGATACGAGCTGCGTGGTCGACGTCGTGTTGTCGTTGCTTCCAATCTGCAGTCATTTATACTGGCATCCTACCAGCTTGTCTGGCTGCCTACCAGCCTTACCGCCCGAAACAGTGGGCGCCGAATTGTTTGAATCACATTGTGCTATTGTTTCCGCCATTTCATCCATTTTATACTTCCTACATACATTACCTAGCTGTCCCGTCGTCAAGCCAGACACGCAAATCTGCGAGCCAATCTGCTCGAGACTGCCAATCTGCACGTTCCAGCGACGTGGTTCTGCTGCAGATCGAGGAGGCACACAGTCAGGGCACAGTAGTCTGGTTGGGGCACAGGGTGCAGCCCTCCCGGGACCCTTTCCCACGCTTTTCAGCCTGCCGACAGGGTACAGATCAGAATTCAGGGTCCGGCCCACCAGATACACCAGGGCACAAATTGCAATTCCACCCTTTCGTCTCGTCCCTCACAAACTACATCACGATCCCTCCTCCAGAGACAGCTCTGCTCCTCAGCATTTCTTTTCGCCAAAACTCAGGTTTGCAGGAAAAAAATCCGCTTCGTCGGGTCCGGACTGGCTCCCCTGCTCGTACTGATCTTCTGTTTTTTTGGTCTAAAAAGGGTCGGCACTCCTTTAAACTTCACTTTCGATACCTGCATGCCCACCACTCCTGAGATCTAGAACACGACTCTGCGAACTGGTTGGTGGGTTGTCACTCATTCAAGCCGATCAGCATCCGCCCCTCCACATTTCTTGCCCCAGGCCCCGACGTGGAAAGCTGCCACCAAAACGAAGGGCTGATAGGACTGCCGCATTCTGATCCCATCGACTTGAAAGCTGGTAGAGGTTGGCACGAGATCTGTTTTATTTGGCTAAAACTACTCTTTCCCCTCGTGTACCTGGAATTGCGCATCTTTAATTTTTAATACCCCGTTCAGCAATATCACTATTCACAAAATTCACAGAAAGAAATTAATACCGAAATTATGATGGAAACGCAGAGTGCACATCCTCCGCCGACAAGGTACAAGACGGTCCGCCGTGCGAATCCTCCCGCCCAACATCCCAATGCAGCACCAAGCGTCCCAATACCAAGTCCACACCAACAACAAACAGGAAATTCCACCAACGATGCACTCACTCGGAGTCGATCTCGTTACAGGCGAAGACCAACGGTAGATACGGCGGTCGCACCTGTACCGATTCCTGCCGTCCACGTCCCCCAACTTCCAAAAGATCTCCAACGGGACAATCAGCCAGCCCTTGCACAACCAAGCTCTACGGTACTTAGTCCGCAGGAAAGCCGCCCACCGCGCACAGCGCCATCAACTTCTCCTGCTGCAGAACAATGGAAAAATCACCTCCAAAGCCCAGTCGCACAAACACCTACCGCAGGATTCGGTGGTTTTCTCGGCCAGACAGAGAGGGTCAGTCATGCCCGCCCGTTGCTTTAAATGTAGCCCTTATTGACACCTAGTGAGCAGAAAATCAATGTTCAAGTTGGAAAGGAAACTTTAGCTGTAGCTGTGCCGCCGGACACGGAAGCGTCCACGCTTGCGGCCGCCGTCTCGAAACTTGTTCCGGGGAAGACTATCTACGGCGCGTCAATATTGCTGGAATCATTCAAGGGACTTGGGCTTGAGCGACCCGTACGAAAGTATGAGCGCATACGCGACATAATGAATGGATGGGAGGATGATACAAAGAATACCCTCATTCTGATCTCATCGTTATCCGGAGGTGAAGGTCTAAATGCATGTGATGCACCTGTAGAGTCCCCACCTGAAGCCCATGCATGGCTTAGTTATATGGTAAAGCCTGGTAAGTGGTCAAAGAGATGGTTTATAATGCGGGATGGAGCCATATTGATGGCCAAGAAGGAAACAAAGAAAGACAAGGACCTTCAGTATGTCTGCCACCTATCAGACTTTGATATTTATGACCCAACCCCTACGACCGCCTCAAATGTACTCAAATGCCCTAAGAGGCATTGCTTTGCGATTAAATCTCAGCAGAAAGCAAGTCTTTTCCAGAACACTACAGATTGGGTCCATTACTTTGGCACCAACGATAGGAATATATATACAACATGGCAGAACATCTTGAGGAGCTGGAGGTCATACTATCTTGTACAAGTTAAAGGTTATGGACAGCCTTCAAAGTCAAAGGAGAAGAGTTCTAGCGAGGATGAGGAGAGGAAAAAGGATGAAGATAAACCTCTCAACAGAACTCGTACACTGTCCAGGCCGCCGACAAGTGATACAGCTGGGAGTAATGGAAGAAAGAAATTCACTCCTCTAATCTCTGAAGAAGAGTTGGCAAAGCCTCTTTCCTTGACCATCGATGCACCCATCCAACGCTCAAAGAGCTTGAAAGTCACTGGTAAGGGCCGCGGAACAACCACAACCTCACCTACGGCCCCTGAGCTTCCAGCAGGAGAGGTATTCGCACCTACTGGTCTCCTTGGTAGGACTTATACCAAGAAGGTGAAGGAAATGCAAGACGCCGAGAAGGAACAGCGGCGCCAGAATGTCCCTCTTTTCACACCAGATTCTGCTCTGGGAAATCTGTCAAACGGTCCTCCTGTGCGCACTTTCACCATGAGGGACCATAAGCGTGCCTCGTCTGTTGAGTCTGCACTCAACTTTGAGTCCAGGAACCATGCCGATGCCGCAAGAACAAACCAGTCTGGAATTAGGAGGCAGAAATCACTGTCAAAGCAGATGCCCAAGCCTTTAATCGACTTCAGTGACAGCGAACAGCCCCCGCTCCCCAGGAGCCGCTACCGGGCCCGTACGCTTGTGAACAATGGGGCTTCATCCAGTGGCGGCCTAATATCTAGTGCTACGGGGCCAGCTAGTTATGATGCCCCGCCATTGCCTAACTCCGCGCTATGGAACATGGCCAAGAGTCGTCCTGGGACGAGGGATAAAGACCATGGGAACCAGCAATTTATGCATGGTCCCCAGGGGAATCCTTTCACGGGTACCGGGCTGTTAGCGCTTTCTCAGGAAGGGGCCGGGGCTGTTAGTAAGGGCCATGGTGTCTACAGGAAGGGTGTAGATGGCACGCTGCTTGATATGAGGAACAAGAGCTTGTTCGTCCATGGAAGTTTGTTGGCGAAGGTGGAGAAGGATAGGCCAGACGTACCGCTCATTGATCGAGGCCAGGACTCAGATTCTTGATTACGTCTTTCTCCTTAATTCAGCTTGTTGTACCTCTGAGTTTCTTCCGATAAAGTTGTTTTCTTCGTGTCTTGGGTGGCAGTCTGGATTTAAGGATTAACCCCTTTCTTTTGTCCTCCTTGGTGTTAGATCTACATGGTTATGGCTCTCTTCACCATTGTGGTATGTGGGGTGAGGGGGTCTCTAGCGAAGTTGCGTTGTTCTAGTTTGCTGTTTCACGGGCTGGCTTCTATTGCTTGTTTTTTTCCTTTTCTTTTCAGTTGCAGGTTAATCGGAATGTTAGTGCTAGGGTTGTGGACAGGAATCGGGGAGGAGGAAAGCTTGAGTCGCGGCACCCATAATGGTGATGGCTCATAGGTTGGGGGGAGGTTCTGGTCGGTTCTACTCTGATATCATGTGGTTTTTTTTCCCCTTATGCTGTGCGATAGATGGTTCTTACACAGCTTCACTCGAAATGATATTTTTCCTTGCCATCAGCAACAAGAACTTGTTCATTTGATTTGTTGACTTTTTCTATATTTTTATCCCCCTTGGCCTCCTCTGGCTTCTCTGCTTGTGTGTGTATGATACTGTTTGATGTATTGATACCCCGTTTCCTCCTTTACTTCTTTTGTTTTCCTGCAGCCTCGTGCCACATCTAGCTTCACCTGCTCTTCTAGAGGGGAAATGCTTTAGTTCTACTTATATTAGTAGTTCATAGTGTCTAGTTACTGGTGGTCGTGGCGGTACTGAATGTTTGGCATTCTTATATATATCTTGGATTGATTGATGATAGTACATACGCTATACAGTATATATAAGGGTCCTTTTCATCCTTCTATGCCTCGGTCTGTGGTTTCTCGTTTGGATTGGGGGTTGTTGCAGCTGAGTTTGCGACAACAGTTTCAAGTTTCAGGGTAAACTTTCACCGCCAACTAAGTCCTTCACAGGGAATATGCCGTCAAAAAACACCTCCAAGTGAAGAACACATATGTAACCCAGCCTAGTCATTGTGAAAAAGTGCGAGAAAAAAAACCAAAAAAAAAATTTTACTTGAAAACCCCCCTTCTTATTTATAAATATCTAGAAAAAGCTCTTTGGAAAAAAAAGGTTAAAAACAAACAATTCCCCTGCCA
>Ga0307511_10005612_pt1 | contig 12736 bp, 15 predicted proteins | sample 13_EM_MG_FD_200266 | JGI IMG/M metagenome (GOLD analysis project Ga0307511, IMG submission 200266) | Populus trichocarpa ectomycorrhiza microbial communities from riparian zone in the Pacific Northwest, United States - 13_EM | ecosystem: Host-associated > Plants > Roots > Unclassified | place...
GAGTTTGACGGGCGACGGCGCCGTTTGATCGCTGAAACGCCAAAAGCGCCGCTGTTTCCACAGGCGAATCCGCGATTCGGAACTTGCAAAGCGCCGATAGGTTGGCCCGCAGTATGCAGACGCGATGTCAGTCTCTATGAAATTGCGCACCGTGATCTGGCGCATGGGCTCGCCCGTTGTGCCAAAATGGGGTTCGAGGAGTTCTCGTCGATGAGCTTGAAGACCGTCCCGGGACTCGAACCCGCGCCGACGAAACATTCCAAACTGGTAGCGTGGGTACGACAGATCGCGGACCTGACCCAGCCGGACCGCGTGGTCTGGTGTGACGGGTCGCAGGACGAGTGGGGCCGCCTGACCGCCGAGCTGGTGGCGGCCGGCACCCTAAAGCCGCTCAACGCCGCCAAGCGGCCGAATTCCTTCTACGCCGCGTCCGACCCGCGTGACGTGGCCCGCGTCGAGAGCCGCACCTTCATCTGTTCGGAAAAACCCGAGGACGCCGGCCCGACCAACAACTGGCTCGACCCCGCCGAGATGCGCGCCGACCTGAAGGACCTCTTCAAGGGCGTGATGCGCGGCCGCACCATGTACGTCGTGCCGTTCTGCATGGGCCCGCTGGGCTCGAAGATCAGCCAGATCGGCGTCGAGATCACCGACAGCGCCTATGTGGCGGTGTCGATGAAGGTGATGACGCGCATGGGCAAGGGCGCGCTCGACATGCTGGGCGACGACGGCTTCTTCGTGCCCTGCGTGCACACGGTGGGCATGCCGCTGGTCGATGGCGCGAAGGACGTCGCCTGGCCCTGCAACGAGATCAAGTACATCGTCCACTTCCCCGAGAAGCGGGAGATCTGGTCGTACGGCTCGGGCTACGGCGGCAACGCGCTGCTCGGGAAGAAGTGCTTCGCCCTTCGTATTGCCTCGGTGATGGCCCGCGACGAGGGCTGGTTCGCCGAGCACATGCTGATCCTGAAGCTGACCTCGCCGGCCGGTGAGGTGAAGTACGTGGCCGCCGCGTTCCCGAGCGCCTGTGGCAAGACCAACATGGCGATGCTGCAGCCGACCCTCGCCGGCTGGAAAGCCGAGACGATCGGCGACGACATCAGCTGGATGCGCTTCGGCGAGGACGGCCGCCTCTACGCGATCAATCCGGAAGCCGGCTTCTTCGGCGTCGCGCCGGGCACCGGGCAGGAGACCAACAAGAACGCGGTCGACACGCTCTGGGGCAATTCGATCTTCACCAACGTGGCGCTGACCGATGACGGCGACGTGTGGTGGGAAGGCCTGACGCCGGAAGCGCCGGCACATCTGATCGACTGGAAGGGCCGCGACTGGACGCCGGACAGCGACGAGCCCGCCGCGCACCCGAACGCGCGCTTCACGACGCCGGCCTCGCAGTGCCCGGTGGCGGCGCCGGAGTGGGAAGACCCCGCCGGCGTGCCGATCTCGGCCATCCTGTTCGGCGGCCGCCGCGCCTCGGCGGTGCCGCTGGTGACGGAGGCCCGCGACTGGAAGCACGGCGTGTTCATGGCCTCCAACGTGGCCTCGGAGGGCACGGCGGCGGCGGAGAACGCCATCGGGACCCTGCGGCGCGACCCGTTCGCGATGCTGCCGTTCTGCGGCTACAACATGGGCGACTACTTCGGCCACTGGCTGAAGATGGGCGAGACGCACGACGCGTCGAAGCTGCCCCGCATCTTCTTCGTGAACTGGTTCCGCAAGGACGAGCGCGGCAAGTTCGTCTGGCCGGGCTACGGCGAGAACAGCCGGGTGCTGAAGTGGATCTTCGAGCGCCTGGACGGCAAGGCCGACGCCGTGGACACGCCGATCGGCCGCGTGCCGTCGCGCGCCAGCCTGGACACCTCGGGCCTGGGCCTCAGCGACGCGGCCTTGAGCCTGCTGCTGAACGTCGATCCGGCCATCTGGGCCAAGGAAGCCGCCCTGATCCCCGAGTTCTACGAGGGCTTCGGCGACCACCTGCCGGAAGGCTTGTGGGAAGAGTACCGCGCGCTGCTGTCGCGCCTGGCGAAGGCCGAGAGGCCGGAACAGATCGTGGCGGCCGAGTAAGCTTCGCGGCCAACATCAAACGCAACAGAGGCCGCGGGTGACCGCGGCCTTTGTCATGTCAGCGCTGGGAAGCGGCTCAGCCGCCGGCCACGACCCGCAGGTTCGGGGCCGTGCCGGGCTTCTCGCCGCGGACCTGGGCCACGAGCTCGAAGAGCGCCTGGCGGACGGCTTCCACGTCGCCGGTCTCGACGACCTCGGCGAGGTCTTCCAAGTGGCCTGAGGTGACGCGCAGGGCGGAGCTGGTGATCACCTCCAGCACCTTGGGCGCGACCTGCAGCGAGGTCTCGGTCTCGTCCAGCAGGGCCTCGGTGAGCTTCTCGCCGGGGCGCAGGCCGGTGATCTCGATCTCGATGTCGCGGCCGGGCACGCCGCCCGAGAGCGCGATCATCTGGCGCGCCAGGTCCATGATCGAGACCGGCTCGCCCATTTCCAGCAGGAACAGCCGCGAGTCGCGGCGCGCGTCCTCGTGACAGGTCGCCGTGGCGTGCAGCACCAACTGGGCCGCCTCCGGGATGGTCATGAAGAAGCGGGTCATGTCGGGGTGGGTGACGGTCACCGGGCCGCCGCGCTCGATCTGCGACTTGAAGATCGGCACCACCGACCCCGAAGAGCCCAGCACGTTGCCGAAGCGGACGGCGGAGAAGCGGGTGTCGCTCTCGTTGGTGGTCTGCTGGGCCTGGACGACCGCCTCGGCCATCCGCTTGGTGGCGCCCATGACGTTGGAGGGATCCACGGCCTTGTCGGTGGAGATCAGCACCATCTGGCCCGCGCCGCAGGCCTTGGCGGCCTCGCAGACGTTCCAGGTGCCGATAACGTTGGTGAGCACGCCCTCGATCGGGTTCCGCTCGACCATCGACACGTGCTTCAGCGCCGCGGCGTGGAAGACCAGGTCCGGCCGCTCGCGCTCAAAGGTGCCGGTCAGGCGGCCGGCGTTGCGCACGTCGCACAGCACCGACTTCAGGCCGATGTGCGGGAAGGTCTCACGCATCTCGCGCTCGATCTCGAAGAGCGCGGTCTCGGAGTAGTCGAGCAGCAGGAGCTGGCTACAGCCGAAGGTGGCGACCTGGCGGCACAGCTCCGAGCCGATCGAGCCGCCGGCGCCGGTGATCAGCACCCGCTGGCCGCGGATCAGGCGGCCGACCGCGCCGCGGTCCAGTTCGATGGGCTCGCGCGCCAGCAGTTCCTCGATGCGGATGTCGCGCATCGGCATCAGGGTCAGGCCCTCATGCTGCGGCAGCTCCACGATGGAGGGCAGGCGCAGGAGGCGGATGCCGTCGTTCTTCAGCTGGCCCAGCAGGTCGGCGGTCAGGCCCTTCAGCTTGCCCGGCTCCTCCAGGAACAGGATGGCGCGCGGGTAGCGGTTCCAGCGGCGCAGGTCGGTCAGGGCTTCGTCGAGGCGGTCGATCGCTTCGATGATGCAGACGCCGCGCACCTGCTGGCCGACGTCGCGGCGGTCGGTGCCGACGATGCCGACGGGCGCGAACGAGCGGTCATGGCTGCGGGCGACGTCGCGCAGGTAGGTGTCGGCGAGCGATGGCGGGCCGATCAGCAGCAGCGACGGGGCCTGGCCACGGTCGCTGATGCTCTTGACCGGCGAGAAGCTCTCCAGCGCGCGTTCGAACAGGGCGCGGCGCAGAATCCGCACGCCCATGCAGGCCACCATCTGGAACAGCGGCGCCATCACCAGGGTCGAGCGCGGCAGGCCCTTGGCCCGGTCCAGCACGAACACCGCCAGCAGGAAGACGCCCACGGTCAGCAGGGCCGAGCGGGCCAGCACCAGGGCGTCGGGGATCGAGACGTAGCGCCAGGGCGACAGCTCGCGCCGGAAGATCAGGGCGAAGACGCCGGCGATCGCGGCATAGAGGGCGGCCAGCTGGAAGAAGCCCAGCGCGCCGGCCTGGCCGAAGCCGAGCTCGGGCTGGGTCGGGGCGACGAAGAAGGCGAGGCTGAACGCGAAAGCGGCGAGCAGAACGTCAAAGACGACGGTCTGGGCCCGGACGGCCATCCGCTCCATGCGCCGTACTCCGCTCACGTCGTCCTGATTCCCAAACATAGGCCCCGGGGCGCCCCCGGCCAGCAAAACTTAGACGGGCGGAGTTTTTCCGCGGAAAAACACCCCTTTGCGGTCAGACATCAGCCGCCGGGGCAGGGCGAAACTAGAAACATGGACCCCAAGGCGCAACGGAAAAGCCGCCGGGGACCGCGACGGTTCTCTAGAGCGCGTTGGCTAACAGTCGGTGTCCTACCAAGTCAGCTTGAGGCCGGCGACGATGCGGCTGTCGTAGATGTCGCCGAATTTGTGCTCGTCGGTGTCGTGGTAGCGGACGTCGATGCCGATGTGGTCGTTGATGGCGTAGCCGATGCCGACGTTCCAGGTCGTGTAGTCGGCCGGCCCCTTCACCTGCTGGTAGCCGAGCGCGCCGGAGACGGTGAACTTCGAGTCGCCCAGGGGCAGCGCGCCGTTGATCTCGTAGTAGGTGGCGTCGCCGGTCTTGCCGAAGAACTCCGGCGAATAGAAGAACGCCGCGCCCAGCGTGGCCGGTCCGGCCGGCACGGAGGCTGTGACCTTGCCTTCGAAGTAGTCCTCGTGGCTGCCCGTCGGCTGGTCGATGTAGCCGTAGTACAGGATGCCGATGTCGAAGCTGACCGGCCCGACGGTCGGCTTGATGCCGCCGTAGATGTCGAATTCGGCGTCGGTGCCGTTGCCGTTGCCGAAGTCGACGTTCGACACCCAGACGCCGGCGTAGCCGATGCCGCCGAAGCTGGCGTCGGCGCCGCCGTAGACCGACGGATCCTCGTTGGTCTGGCTTACGCCGCGGAACACGTAGTCGGTGTTGGCGCCGACGTTGAAGGCGATGCTGAACGCGTCTTCCGCGTGGGCGGCGGTCGCCAGGGCCAGCGATCCGACGGCGCAGGCCATCGCGAGTTGGAGCTTTTTCATGGGCTATCCTCTCAGGCGAGTCGGCCTCGGCCAAGCTTTACCATATCCGGCCGGAGGATTAGGCCCAGGTTAATGGGCCTGCCCTGTGAAAAGGGCCGCCGCTGTTGCGGCGGCCCACAGTATCAGTCGGTCCGACTACCAGATGAGCTTGATGCTCGCCACGGCGCGCGACTTGTAGAGCTTGCCGAAGCTGTGCTTGTCGGTGTCCCAATAGCGCAGATCCAGGCCGATGTGATCGGTGAGCGCATAGCCGACGCCGGCATTCCAGGTCGTGTAGTCCAGCGGACCCTTGACCTGCTGGTAGCCCAGCGCGCCCGACACCGAGAACTTGGTGTTCGGGATCGAGGCGGCGGCGTTGGCCTCGTAGTAGACGGCATCGCCGGTCTTTCCGAAGAACTCCGGCGAGTAGAAGGCGGCCACGCCCAGGGTCACCGGACCGGCCGGCACGGAGGCCGCGCCCTTGAACTCCCAGTAGTCCTGGTGCGAGCCCTTGGGCGAGTCCGAATAGCCGTAGCGGATCACGCCCAGGTCCAGCGTGGCCGGCCCGACGGTGGGCTTGATGCCAGCGTAGATGTCGTATTCGAAGTCGGTCCCGTTGCCGAAGTCGACGTTCGACAGCCACGTGCCGGCGTAGCCGATCTTCATGATCGTCAGGTCGACACCGCCGAACACCGACGGATCGTTGTCCGTCTGGCTGATGCCGCGGAACTCGTAGTTGTTGTTCGCGCCGATGTTGAAGGCGACGGCGACTGGCTTTTCTTCGTCGGCCGCTTGCGCGACCCCGGCCAGGGCCAGCGAGCCGATAGCGGCCGCCAGCGCGATGTTGAGCGTTCTCATTGGTATCCCCTCTCATGTCCGCCCAGCTTGAGCCGGCGGGCGCGGTCATGGTCGTTCGGAGGGGGTTCAGATCAACGCGAGGGGGCGGACAGGCGGGGCCCGCGGAATGCCTGACCTAAAATTGGGCGTCACAATTGGACGGCGCCCACAGAATAGGCATCCGAGGCGTCCACCCTCGTCAGCGCGCCACCAGCGGGGCGAATCCGAGATGCGTGCCGGCGTCGACGATGAGGGTCTCGCCGGTGACGTGGCGCGAGGCGCGCGAGGCCAGGAAGACGGCGGCCGCGGCGATGTCGTCGGCGGAGGAGGCGACCCGCAGCGGAGAGTTGGCCGCGGCGTTGGCCCGGACCCGCTCGGCGCCGGCCTCGCCGATGCCCTTGCCGAACCATGGCGTGTCGATGAAGCCGGGACAGATGGCGTTGACCCGGATCTTCGGCGCCAGCGCCCGGGCCAGCGAAATGGTCATGGTGTTGAGCGCGCCTTTCGAGGCGGCGTAGGGCACCGACGAGCCGATGCCGGCGACGCCGGCGATGGACGAGGTGTTGACCACCGCGCCAGGCTGCGGCGCGGCTTCCAGCAGGGCGCGGCAGGCGCGGACCATCTGATAGGGGCCGATCACGTTGACCGCGTAGAGGCTCTGGAAGTCCTCGGCGGAGACGCCCTCCAGGTCGGCGTGATTGTTGAACGTCGTGGTGCCGGCGTTGTTGAACAGGGCGTCGACGCGGCCAAATTTCGCCGCGGCGGCGGCGATCGCGCGGCAGTCGGCGTCCTGCGCCACGTCGCCCTGGACCAGCACGGTCTCGGCGCCGTGCGCCTGGCAGAGGCGCGCGGTTTCCTCGGCGTCCTGGCGGTTGCGGGCATAGTTGATGACGACGGCCTTGGCGCCCTGGGCGGCGGTTTCGACGGCCACCGCCCGACCCAGGCCGGTCGAGGCTCCAGTCACCACCACCACGAAATCCTGATACTGGCCGGCCATCGGACGTCTCCCGCTTATGTTGTTAGCCGCGCTAGTAGCGTCTAAAGCGCCCGCCATGGAAGAGACCCATCTCACCCAGCTCGGCCAGGCGGCCAAAATGCCGGAGAGCCCGGAGGCCGCCGTGCTGGAGCGCGTGGCGAACCCGCATCCGGACACCGCATACTTGGTGCGCTTCGCCGCGCCGGAGTTCACCTCGCTGTGCCCGGTGACCGGGCAGCCGGACTTTGCCCACCTGGTCATCGACTATGTGCCCGCCGCCTGGCTGGTCGAATCGAAGTCGCTGAAGCTGTACCTGGGCGCGTTCCGCAATCATGGGGCCTTCCATGAGGACTGCACCGTCGCGATCGGCCGGCGGCTGGTGGCCGAACTGGCGCCGCAGTGGCTCAGGATCGGCGGGTACTGGTACCCGCGCGGCGGAATCCCGATCGATGTGTTCTGGCAGAGCGGGCCGGCGCCGCAAGGACTCTGGCTGCCCGACCAGGGCGTGGCGCCCTACCGGGGCCGCGGTTGAGCATTGCGGCCGCCCGAATTGAGATCGGCAGGCCCTCCGGGATTTCCGAATACTGGAACGGAGTAAGCAACCACCCGGGTCCCGGGCGGTAGGACCCAGGGGCAGGTCAGCAGACGGCTAAGCTCGTTGCGGTTGGTCCTACTCTCGCCCCAGGCGAAAAGGCCGCGAAGAGTGGCTCCGATGCCTGTTCGGGCTTCCCAAAAGCTGCACGCGGGCCTATAGCTGATCTTGCCCAACTCTCCTCGGGCGTGTCACCTCAGGCCGGGCGGCGCGACGCGTCGTCCGGCCGTCGTGTATCTGGCTTCCGGCCTACAGATTCCAGTGGGTGACGAGGGGCTCGAGGTCGGGCCGTTCCCGTTCCAGCGGCGGCTCCCGCGGCGTTCCGATCAGCACGCAACCGGCGACGCGCTCGCCCTGCGTCAGGCCCAGGATCGCGGTCGCCTCGGCGTCATAGCTGTACCAGTCGGTGATCCAGTTGGCGCCGTAGCCGCTGGCCAGGGTGGCGTAGAGCAGGTTCGTGCAGACCACCGCCGACGAGAGGATCTGCTCCCACTCGGGGATTGAAGCGGCCTTGGGCGAGGACACCACCACGACGGCCAGCGGCGGGATCTTCAGTTTCGCCAGCTTGGCCGCCAGGGTCGGATCGCCCCGGTCGCGCGACAGACCCTCCAGCCGGTCGGTGAAAGCCGCCTTGCCGGCGCCCTGCAGCACGATGAAGCGCCACGGCGCGAGCTTGCCGTGATCGGGGACGCGGGCCGCGAGCCGCAGGAGGTCCGCGAGCTGGTCGGCGCCGGGCGCGGGCTCGGCCAGCGTCACCGCCGACGTCGAGCGGCGCAGCGCCAGGAAGTCCAGCACCTGCGGCGCGGCATGGATCGGCAGGGCGTCACCGAACCCCGGCGCAGGCGGAAGAGATGAAGTCACGGGGATTTCGGCCTTAAGGATACCGACACGGGAGCCTCTTTATGGGGGCCGGCACGCGAACCGCAAGGCGAGGGGCAGCACGATGGCGCAAAAGCCGGCCTGGCTCAGGCCCCACGGCAAGCCCTGGGTGCGCGGCGAGGCGCGGGTGGCCTACGACAATCCGTGGATCCGGGTGACCGAGTATGCGGCCACGGCGCCGACCGGCCATCCGGCGACCTATGGGCTGGTCAGCTACAAGAACCTGGCGATCGCCATCCTGCCGCTGTTCGACGACGGGGCGACGGTGCTGGTCGGCCAGAACCGGTTCCCGCTGATGGAGTACAGCTGGGAAATTCCCGAGGGCGGCGGACCGATGGCGGACGACCCGCTGGAGAGCGCCCGGCGGGAACTGGCCGAGGAGACGGGCCTGGAGGCGGCCGAATGGCGGGAAATCCTGCGGACGCAGCTGTCTAATTCGGTGAGCGACGAGCGGGCTGTCGGCTACCTGGCGCTGGGCCTCTCGCCGGCCCGCGACTTGCACCACGCCGACGACACCGAGGCGCTGGAGGTGATGCGCGTGCCGTTTCGCGAAGCGTTCGACGCCGCCATGGCCGGCGATCTTCAGGACGTGCTGACGGTGGCGATGCTGCTGAAGGCTCACCATATGGCCCAGCAGGGATTGTTGCCGCCGGCGCTCGCGCGGGCGATGATAGGCTAGGGAGCGACCGGAATGGGTCGGGAGGATGCCATGAGCCAGCGCCTGGAAGTGGTGGACACCACCAGCCCGCCGCCCGTCTGGGCGGCGATGCGCAACGAGGCGCATGCCGCGTCGAAGACAGAGCCCGCGCTGGCGAGCCTGTTGTCCGCGGTCATCCTGAAGCACGACAGCCTGGGGGATGCCTTGAGCTTCCAGCTGGCGCGGAAGCTGGGCGACCAGGAGATGAGCGCCATGAGCCTCCGCGATACGATCGAGGAGGCCTACGAGGCGCGCCCGGCGCTGGTGGAGATCGCCGAGGCCGATCTGAAGGCGGTGTTCGAACGCGATCCGGCCTGCAAGGGCTATGTCCAGCCGTTCCTGTTCTTCAAGGGCTTCCTGGCCCTGCAGACCCACCGGGTGGCGCACTGGCTGTGGAACGAAGGGCGCGACACCCTGGCGTTCTATCTGCAGAGCCGCTCCAGCGAACTGTTCCAGGTGGACATCAATCCGGCGACCCGGATCGGGCGCGGCGTGTTCGTCGACCACGGCACCGGCATCGTCATCGGCGAGACCGCGGTGATCGGCGACGACGTCTCCATGCTGCAGGGCGTGACCCTGGGCGGCACAGGCGCCGAGCGCGGCGACCGGCACCCGAAGGTGGGCAAGGGCGTGCTGCTGGGCGCCGGCGCCAAGGTGCTGGGCAACATCAAGATCGGCGACTACGCCAAGATCGCCTCGGGCTCGGTGGTGCTGAAGGAAGTGCCGGCGGGCTGCACCGCGGCGGGGGTGCCCGCGCGGCTGGTCAACTGCCCGACCTGCGAGGAGCCGGCCAAGAGCATGGACCACACGCTCGCCGACGCTGTGTACGACTACGTCATCTGAGGTTTCGCCCGGCGCGGGCTTTCTCTATAGGTTCGCCGCCTGATTGGTGTGCCCAGATCCAGGAGCCGTGCGTGGACGAAAGAGCTATCCGCAAGATCGAAGGCCATCTGCGGGGGACCTTCGCCAACGCGCGCATCACGCTCGTGCCGCGCCCCAAGCAGAAGGATTCCGCCGAGGTCTATATCGGCGAGGAGTTCGTGGGCGTGGTGTTCGAGGACGAGGACGGGGACGGCTCGTTCATGTTCGAGATGGCCATCCTCGCCGAGGACCTGCCCTAAGCGCTACTTCTTCGCCGGCTCGGCCGGCGGGACCGCGGGCGTCGTGGTCGTGACCGGCCCGGAGCCGTCGACCGGCGTCGAGGCGGCGGTCGCGGCTTGCTGGGCCTGTTGCTGCAGCTGAGCGTCCGGCACCTGGCTGGGCGGGGCTTCGGTTTTCACCGTGGCCTCGGCGGTGCCGGTGTCGGCCTCCGCCTTGCGCTCCTTGGAGCAGGCGCTGACGCTGAGGACCGCGCAGAGGATCGCGGCGGGGGCGAAGGCGGCAGCTGTCTTCATGACCAGTCTCCCGTGATCGAGGTCTGGCAACCTCAACCGCAAGCGGGACGGTTGGTTCCTAGCGGATCTGCGTGACCTTCAGGCCGCCTGCGGGCAGCGGACCGAAGCCTGGGGCGGGTTTCGAGGTGTCCAGCCAGGCGGCCCAGTCCCCTCGGGGTAGGATGACGATCTGGCGGTCGTGGTAGGGCGCGATGTCCGGACCGGGCGGGCAGGTCAAGAGCGTGAAGCGGTCGTCGCGGATGAAGCCGGCGATGGCCAGGAACGCCCCTTCGGTGGGCTCGAACAGCCATTTGGACTTCGGCGCCTTGACGCCGGTGAACTCGAAGAAGCCGTCGGCTGGGACCAGGCAGCGGCCGCGCGGGAAGCTGCGGCCCTCGGAGCGGAAGTTGATGACCGGCCCCCGCGGGCCGGGAAAGCCCCAGCGGAGCTGGCTCAGGTGCGCGCCGCCATCCTTGCCGGTGATGATGTAGGACGGGTCGGTCGGGCGGACGGATGGACGCGGCTCGAGGTTCGGCGCGCCGCCGTCCCAGCTCAGCGGCAGGCCCAGCTGGGCGAACTCCCGCAGCAGCTCGTCCAGCGATGTCTTCTGGGCGTATTCGTTGCACATGGTCCAGTATCAAATCTACATGATTGAGTTGTAGTTTTTATGCTGCACCGCGGATGATTCGGCGCGCCTGGAACGGCGGGATGATGGCGGTGATGTGGGCGGCCCAGCGGATGCGGGCGTCCTGCCGCACCGGCCCGGCGACGCTTTCCAGGTCGTAGAGCCCCGGCCGCGACCCGCGCAGCAGGCGCTTGACCAGCACTTCGTCGGTGTCGGTCTCGACGATCACCACATGGCCCAGCATGTCCGCGGTGGGCGGCGTGCGCTGGTCCTCGAAATAGATCAGGGCGCCGTCGTCGGCGACGCCGCGCATGGAGTGGCCGACGACCCGCAGCGCCTTGGCATGGTCCGTGCCGCCGGGCGGGATCGGGGCGAGCTCGGCAGGGTCCTGCCCAAGGGCGAAGAGGACCGTGCCCTCGGGATTGGCGCCCACACGACCGATCACCGGGGCCAGCCCGCCGGCGCCTGCCGGGCGCATGGATCCGGCGGCGTCATAGAGCCACTCCGGGCTGACGCCGAACGCGACCGCATATTCCTTGGCGCGGCGGTAGGAGAAGGGCGCGTTGCCGTTCTCGTTGGAGGCGTAAGTGTTGCGGCTCCAACCGAAGGCGTCGGCGGCCGCCGCGGCGGTCTCGAAGCCGTGGTCCAGCCGCGCCTGGCGCAGCCGCTGGGCCCGCCCGTCCATGCCGGAGGATGCCGTCATTTGCATGTGGGTAATCTACAGATGATATTTGCGCAAGCGATGTATGTTTCATACATTTGATCTCATGAAACCGACCTTACCCACCCCCCACGTCCAAATCGGACGTACCTACGCCGCCCTGCGCTACAGCGGGGCTTCCGAGGGCCGAGCCCGGATCGAACTGGGGCTGGCGCCCCGTCGCGGGCGCGAGCTGGAGGCGATGTTCCGGGCGCCGCGGCCCGGCGACCGCGCCGACCGCGAGCGGCCGCGGTTCGCGCGTTGCGCCCAGCACGTGGCGGCGGTGAACGCGGCCGGCGGCTTTCCGGTGCTTTGCCGATGAGCCGGAAGACGGCGGCCGAGGGGGCCGCGACGCTGGTGGCCGGGGCGTTGAGCCGGCGCATGCCGGGCGAGCGGGGGCGGTTCCTGCGGGAGTTGCTGGCCCACACGGCGGCCGGCCTGGTGGTGATCGAGGGAGAGGCGGAGGCGTCGGAGGCGGTCTACCGGCTGGCCGATGCGGTGGTGGCGCGCGCATGTCGCGGTTGAAGGACCCCGCGCGGGCGGCGCGGGAGCGGTTGCTGCGCCGGGAGCGGCAGGCCCGCGCACAGGCCGAGGCGGCCGAGGTGGCGGACGGCGTCGCCGAGACCGTGGCGCTGTCGCGGGCGCGAGGATCGGCGATCGCCCAGCCGCCCGCCGCGGGTCGCGGGCGGGCCCAGCCGTACCGACGCCAGAGCGGGCTCGACTTCCTGGCGGCCAAGGGCCGGATCGACGCGGCGGCCAAGTCGGCGGGTGAGCGCTACGGCTGGGCCTACCGGCGGGTGAAGCTGGAGACGCCGATCCGCTCGACCCTGGACGTGAGGGCCGGCCGCGGGGCGCCGCCGACCGCGCCGTTGGCTGAGATCATCGCGCACGGGGAGGGCACCGAACTGGCCCGGCGCAGGCTGGGGGAGTTCCGCGCCCGGCTCAGCCGGCAGGCCGACCTGGTGGCCGCCTGCGACCTGATCTGCGGCGAGGAGAAGACGCCGCGCGAGGCGGCCGGCGGGGAACGCGACGCCGGCCGGCTGGAGGCGGTGCTCAAGGTGGCGCTGGATATC
>Ga0307511_10005613_pt1 | contig 12735 bp, 12 predicted proteins | sample 13_EM_MG_FD_200266 | JGI IMG/M metagenome (GOLD analysis project Ga0307511, IMG submission 200266) | Populus trichocarpa ectomycorrhiza microbial communities from riparian zone in the Pacific Northwest, United States - 13_EM | ecosystem: Host-associated > Plants > Roots > Unclassified | place...
GGCCTGAAGCGCGGGTTGCCCCACACGAGAGCCTCGAGTTAATACATAATACCATCAATATAAGTCAGAATAAAGTTCGGGACCGTAGAAAAGCAAGAGTAAGTCGAGACAGGCGGATAAGTTGAGATAAGTTTTTGGCCATTTTCCTGATGTTGCTAAGACGTGTGAAATACTGTTCCTCTCGTCAGTGGACTTCTTGGGACCAGTCACATTGATTAGCTTGATCTCTGCAATCATCTCCTTGGACTGTGGGGAATCACGCCAAACGTTGGCCCAGTCGCGGTCACCAACACTCAGCGCAAGACCGGCATGTGTTTGTCGGAGGCAATTGTGTTGCTCCCAACGATGAAATGGTAGAGTGGTGGTGAACTGGTGGGTGATAAGCGGGGCGGTTTACAGTCGCATAAACCAAGGTGAAGCGAAGGATATCGGAGTAGCGGCCGAAGGGGTGCGATCGGCCGGACGTACGCTTTTCTCGCAAAATCACCGACTTCACCAAAAGCGCACACAGGTCACGCGACTTTCGTGCGGACGGGCTTCCGGTCGGTAGAACATCAAGTTCATCATTGAGTTTGAGACAATCGTTACAAGAGGCCAGGGTGTGTAGGGCTGTTGCTGGAGGGAGTTGGTGGAGGTGATGGTGAGGCGATGAAGGATTTACATGTCTGGTGAAGGCGGGACGTGGGAGATGAGGCGATGCTTGCCACCGCTGATGACGAGAATGAAGAATATTGGAGGAGCACGACAACCGTGCACACCAGTGACCAGAGGGCAGAGACGAAAAACTATCGCCCGGCAAAGCCAAGGCAAATCGTTTCAGGTCCTGTTTCCCCCCCAGGAAACCGGTGGGCTATGGTGGCAGAGGCAGGGTGAAGAAATAGGGAAGGAGACTGTGGGAAACCCACGAGTCTCGCGCCACAACGGCTTTATCTTCGGTCACAGGACCGATCGGGGATACAACCCCCTGTCTCCTTCAACCACCATCTCCCAGCCAATCTGTTCTCCTCCAATGCCATCTTCATGGCAATGAATACACGAGCAGCCTGACATGTGAGTGCCTCTGATTCCCACCATTAACACCAACGTTCATTTGCACCATTCTCATCAGCATCACAGAGGGCCGCCGGATGTCGCAAAGGAGCTCCCAGATGGCTTCGGTCCTCTCAGAGCCATGCAGGGCCGAATTAGATCACGCTGGAGATCAAAGTATGGTCTGGGGCGTCTTCTGAGTTCAAAAATCAAGTCAACACTACGACCAGGTCAGAAACCAATGTTGAGGAAGTGTTTCTTGCCGGCGCCCACTGTGGTACATTCTAACTCCCCTGCGAACAATTGACCTATTGTTCACTGGTACCCTTTCAGACGTCGGGGGTGGATCCACGGTGAATGGTGAACATAGTGGTGGGACCTTGGTTTTATAGTTCCAGAAGCAACCGGTTTCTCATCAGCGATCCCAAATCTAGCCCACCACGAAGAGCGGCCAGGCTACCACTGAGGCCGCAGCCAGTCCGAAAGTCTATCACAAGCACCAATTGTATCGGTCCTAGATGAGTCTATCTCGACTTTCAATCCACCGGGTACAAAAAACCCACCCGCTGTGCCCCGCCACCGGGAGCGTGACAGATTTGGGTGTCATCTGTGATTTCTCAACCAACCAGGTAAACACCGTTTCCCTCCAAAGTCACGGGGGTTTGTTTCTGTAGTCTTGCGTCCTTGGTTGGCTGACACGTTCTTTTTCTCGTTTCAGTACGTGTGGGACTGTCTGGAAGTGCTTCGGCTGGATGCAAGATTGGATAATGAGCCGCGGTTGAGAAGAACTGACATGTCAGATTGGAAGTACATTTACGTCGAAGGCGGAGAGAACTTTCCGGACGCGCCGCCCATGAAACTATGCCCTTTGTTCCAGGCCGAGCCGGAAGTGAGTCTCCCCACACCCACACCCACCTCTCCAAACCGCACCGCTTACACCCACTCGAACATACCGTCTTCTTCGGCGTCGCTCGGTTCCATGTCAACAACCACCCGCCCTCAACTCGATTGGTCGTTCTGGACCGTTTTCCTCCCGGTTTTGGTACACCCAGGGTAATTTTCTTGCTGCGACCATACCACCAACTTACCTCTTTGATTCCAGAGAACACCGCACAACGGGGAGCCCGTAGATTGACCAAGGATAGTTCTCACCGCACGCGCTACCCACCCCGCTGGTCACGCGCGCTCAACTCCACCGACTCAGTTACACTACCCACCGTTCTCGCTTTCGCCACCAACAGACACTATGGACGACGATGCTGTTGAACGAACGAGGGTAAATCTTGTTCGCTTTCGCATTTCTTATGACTGTCACTTAACCTTTTCCCTCCCAGTTTCTTTCAGGCTCGGTTGACCTGCCAACACGACAACGACCGCCACCCACCGTCACGCTCGTTCCCAACCCCGAAACGTTTCCATCGCTTCCACCCTCCCCCTTCCTGCCCACTCCACAGATGTCTCCCCGATCGCTCGTCCTAGGGTCAGTTTCAACACGGTTGGCCTGTTTCTAGTTCCTGCAAACATCCAAACCCCTTCTCCTAACCTCCCGCTGTCCGCATTAAGCAACCATCAGTGTTTTATTGTGGCTGGGTTAATAGCATTTGTATTTTACGGTAATGGAATAAATCTTGGATATTTGCAATCATCGCATGCCGGGCGAGGTGCCGGGCGGGTCAGGTGAACATCATGTGCCTCCGGTCCGGTCCTCCCGCGGTCCAACCGTCTTGAAACTGACCTTAGGACGAGCGACCTGATTAGTACATTTAACACTAAGATCGGGTGTAAAAGGTACTCGCGTTGTGTAGTTTTTTGTGTATCAGGGTTACTTGTTTCCGACGATAACAAGACTAGTACAATTTTCACTCCGGGCCAGAACTTTTCGTACTAATTCGATCAGTACATTTCGAGTACATTTGTTACTCGTCGGGTACTCTAAAAGACTACACTCTCTTCTTACAGTGAAGGTTGGTAAGTGGGTCAGCCGATGACCGATCGAAAAAGCGGAGTGACCGTCTGTAAGGCTACGCCGTGTACACACGAATATCTATCCGTCAGAACCACGACCGCTGTGTCGGGGTCCAGGATACCGCGCCGGAATAATAAAGCTGGGGCCATTTCGTTCGAAACTCGGATAGCCGATGAAATTATCGTGGTTCCTAGGAAGGACCGCAACCGCACCCCCTTTAGGCTGACCAAATCTCTGTGCGGTCTCTACGCTTCAGCTCTAAATTTCACCAACCTACACTACGTGGAGGGAAGCAGATACCGAGGAATAAACCTCCGCTAGCGGTACCCTTCTACAACAAATAGAGATGTTCCCACCCTTACGGGCAGTCGCTCACTGATCCCCCACCATCCAGTCCCGATCTATCTAAAAACTTAACAACACCAGACGTGTGTGCAATCAGAGCACACGTCGCGTGAAAGGCGAGTAGCTGGGGGTTCGGGGGTGGCGAGCCCTCGTAGTTCGATGAAAGGTCAACCAACAATGGAGCACCAGGAGTGGATGTTCCGGGAAGGTCAGAAAGTTTGCGGATGTGGGTCTCCACATATGGTTTGAAAACACGGAGCTTGTAGCGGTTCGGCTGTGCATATAAACTTAGTCAACTCAAGTAGAAAGTATCAAATCAGCGCACCTCGTCAGTTGCTACGAATGACAGATCCAAACAATGAAACGCGATGTGAATGTCGTGTTGCAACGACAGGAGGTTCCAGGCTTGATGAACGCCGCCGACTGCCTGGAGGGACATATCAATATCTTCAAGTCCAAACTGTTGCAGGCTGGGAATAACGCTAGTAGTATGACGCGCCTGTGAAACAGGTGAGAACGGATGGCAAAGGAGGACTCAGGGGGGGACTCGAAAACAGGACATACCATATTCATCACAGCGCTTCTCTCACTAGCCCCAATACCCCGTGTCGTAGGCTCGTTAACGATGTGACTTGTTTCAATGACAACAACCGAAGCGTTGAGACGCTCCTGCTCGCGTTGAAGTTCGGGAATGTGCTCGATTAATGTTTTGTCGAAGGCACCGGTGACCGCGCACCTAAAACCGTCACGCGCAAGGGCCTGACCAAGAGTGAGCAGAATACCAAAAGGGGTGCGGTGCAAGGGGCGTAGGCACCTTCTTCCTGGCGGTCCAGTAGTCATTACCAGAGGACTCCACGCAGTCCTTGACCACTTCTTCCAAAGTGTCACATGAAGGGGGTGAAGGGGGCGAGGTGTGTGGGGGACGTGAGGGGTACGACCTGGGCGGCGGCCTGACTTCAAAACAACTGAGACGTTGGACGACGTAGGGAGGGCGGTTAAACATACACGCGCGAATTAGACGGTCTCGATACCGCCGACCGACCGCGAAGACGGTCATATCACCATCCTTGACGTTCTCACGATCTCGAGATGACGGAGCGACGTCGTCGATGACTTTTGCAAAAGGACGATCGCCGAGGATATGACGCTGGGCGTAGAATTCAAGGAGGAAGAACCCCACGACTCTTGCGAGAACGACATTGTCGTCCTCCTCATCGCGGGTGGCCTGGGCTTCGGCTTGGAGTATCGTTTCATAGGCACCAATAGCTTTGGCTTGCCCATGGAATGGAGTTGACTCGGGGATAGGGAGGGGGGACGACGTGATCATGGTTCGCTGTTTGAGGGGTTTCGAATCCGTACCGTGACGTTCACGGTTGTGGGGTTATTTATAAGGGATTATATAATCGATTCCCACAGGTTGGCCAGGGGTTGCGCACAGCGATGGTCGAACGTTGGATTTCTGCACCGGGTGATAACAGAAGAGCAGCGAGAACTGGGGGAAGAAATGGTGAGGGTGAGCGACGACGAGAGAGCTGGAGAACCCTTCGTTCCTCAGCGAAGTTCATCGCTGACGCACTGCTCTGATGGATATGATCGGCGATCGACTCGGATGCATCAGCAAATTCGGCCCGATGCAACGCTCAGTCGGACCCCGCCACTGCTCCTCGCACCCTCATCCCCATTGGTCGCGACCTAGGCTCGCCCGCTGAGTGACCACAAGTTACCGCGTGCACGCGTGCATTTTTTCCACTCGGTTGCATAGTTCTCGGTCAGACCGACCGGGGCACGAAGAGGAAGAAATAGAAGAGGGATGAGTCGATGAAACCACCACGAGCCCTCTGCGAACTACAGTTTGGAGTCCTTAGGCATAGCCTTGGTGGCTTGTCGGATGCCGAGATCGGCCAGGACATCCTCACTTCCACCCAACAGCGGTTCCAACGTGACGGTCCTGTAGTACTGTAATAACGGTGAGCCCCAACGCGAATGTCATGAACCCAATGGGAAAGGCTTACGTATTCAATCTCAGCACCCATGCCTGATTGAGCAATGCCACGTCCACCAAAGATCTGGACGGCATCCTGGGCGGTTGCTGAGCGAATCTCGTAGAGTAGGACATCAGCAAGCGATTTGGCCAGCGAACTTGCTAGCTCGTTGCTGATATGACTACAGAACCCCGCGAAATAAATCCTCTTGTTTACGTTCAGAGACTCGGACCATATTGTACATCTGGTAAGTGATATTCTCCGACGACGCCTGAATAGCCTTCGCCCTCGAAACCATACCGGGTATCTTCGCTCGGACGACTGGCTGGTTCACCAGGGGCTCCCTGAAAGCCTTACGCTGGTCAATCCACTTGAGACAACTCTCGATGATGAGCCACTGTGAACGGGCAGACCTACAGCATATGACCCATCACTGATGGTTAAAGTTGCTGCCGCATTTAGAAGTTAGAAGTATTGATGCAATGGAGATCAAAGCCAAGGCTCGCGAGAGGATAATCTTTCAACGGCACTTTCAAGTCGTCAATGATGGCATAAACAGTACCGGCGGATGGAGAGGGGCTGATCTTGGTCGGCTTGGTCTCTGCGCTTTCACTTCTGGGAATCAGGATGAGGGCGAAGCCATCCTCAGCCTCGCAACCGGTGGGGAAGTTGCGAGCTGGTCGTCAACATCATTACAGAATTGAATGGTATGTTGCGGCACAACGCCCACTAGTCGGCGTACATGCCACCAGTAATCCATTTCATCGACCCGTTGACGATCCATTACTTCCCGTCTTCGGTGTTCCTGACGGTAGTCTGGAGACCGAACAAGTCCGACCCAGCGTGAGCCTCGTGGATGCAGATCAATCTTTCCCCAGAAAATACTTCGGGAAGCACTTGCTTCTTGAGTTCCTTGGTACCGAAATTCATGACAGAGGGGAGGCCGATGACCAGACCACCCAGAATACCTGTAAAATGCTGTTCAGATCAAGGAGGCAATGACCCGAGAGAATACTAACCGTCGCCGTAGTCACAGCCATAACGAACGAACTCCTGGGAGGTGACGAGCTCGCAGAAGGCGTCAAACTGGGTGTTTTTCGTGTCAGCCTTGCAAAGTACGGTACGACGGAAAGCAGCAAATGGACCTCTTCCGGATCGATGTAGCGTTCATGAGCTTCAGACCCTTCAAGTGCTCCCCTGGGTCAATGGTCATGGCAAACAGGCCGATTTCGCTGTTTACGAAGGAGCACCAATCAACACAGCGCGAGGGGAAATCTCCGGTGTACATACGCCGTCTTCTTGTATACCTTGAGGCTGGGCCTCGTTCACGGAGGACCGTTCAGGGCAGCATCTGGAGCAAGGTCATCGTCAAAGCATTGGCGCAAGGCTTTTCGGTTGGTCTGAAAGAGACGTTTGCGATCGAGTTCAACTCCTTTGGGAGCAAGTTACGCTCTCGGCATACCTCATTGAGGTAGGGAATATAGTAGCCAGGGGTGAACCACGGCATGGAACCAGCGAGCCCTCGCCGAGGCGGGGTGGTATGATCAATGATTAATGATTCTTCGTCCTGGATGGCGCCGATCACTAGTCGCTTGTACTGGGGCGTTCGAGAACTTCTTGCTCATGGAGACCGTAGAAAGCCTCGGTTGCTTCCTGTCCGGCTGTGCGGGGTCGACGTGTTAGAGCTCGCCAAAATGCGGGGTCGGCCAATGATACGTACCGACGCCAGTGTTAAGTAGAACGCTAACACCACCAGGTTGTATATCCTCGAACTTGGTTAACTCGTAGACCTTGCTGTCAATAACGATCCACTACCGAGTCGTTGTGAGCGTGTTTTCTTGCAGAACTCGACAGATCCCGGATCATACACACCAGGTCGCCGGGTATGTTGTACTGTGATACGACGGAACGGTTTGGGCTAACGTTGTCGCGAGAACGGCGAGAAAAAAGGACTTACAGACTCAACGTCCTAGTGGGTGAAACTTTGACACGGGTCGACGCGGTATATAGGCGGTGATGAGGAAGATGTGAGCGACGAGCGCCGGAACCCAGTGTCGAGCCCGGGTGGGCGAGGTGTGATGTACACTTGTACGCGAGCAAGTGTCCGACTGGCAAAGGATGCCCACGAATCGGTGAATGGCGTCGCTACCGTGATATATCCGTTTCCTCCCAGGCCATTGTACCCGCGCCCGCCACCGTACGTAACCGGCTCTGGCGCCTATACTTAACTTCAGCAACCCACCGAGCATGAACTGTTCTTCAATCCTTCACCCGTTCCCTGTGGCGCGCCATGGGGGAAGCAACCACAAACCCAAAAGCGTGTGTTCACTCCATTTCCTCTGTCCTTCACCCTTTTGTGACTGTGTTTTTCGTTTCTAGTTTAGCGGACGCTATGCTCGAAGCATTCCCGTCTCTGTTTCCGAACCTCCATGGCACGGCTAGCGGCGCTCGTGCCGACTTCTACAACAAGTTCCAACGCGAAGCCGACGACCACGACCGTGACTTTATGAAGAAGTACGATGGAGATTTGAACACAACGTTGATCTTCGTGAGCATTTCTTTCGCACCCACCGCAATCGTGGCATTGATTCGTTTCGCTGGGGGAACAGGCCGGTTTGTTCTCCGCGGTTACCTCCGCTTTCATCGTCGACGTTCAGACCAATCTCCAACCGGATTTCCAAGAAATGAGCTACGAACTCCTCAAGATTGTCGCGAATGCCACCCTTGGGATCAGCGCCGACCCCACATTTCCCAAGTGGGATGGTCCTGATCCCACCGTGGTCCACGTTCAATCCATCCTCTACTCAAGTTTGGCCGCTTCCCTCCTCTCTGCGTTCGTCGCCATGTTGGGCAAGCAGTGGCTCAGCCGTTACGACCAGGTGGAGATGCGTCGATCCGTCGTCGATCGCAGTCGGCATCGGCAGGGCAAGATGGACGGAATGGTTACCTGGCATTTTGACCTCGTCATGGAGAGTCTGCCTCTGATGCTCCAAGTCGCTCTCCTCCTCCTCGGTTACGCTCTGTCCGAATACCTGTTCTCCATCAACAAGACCGTCGCCAGCGTCCTCATCGGATTCTCCACAGCTGGTCTCCTCTTCTACCTACTCATCGTTTCCGCCGCCACTTTATCCTACAACTGCCCATTCCAAACCCCACTCTCCCGCATCATCAGTTTCCTGATCCGTTTCGACAACGGGCACAAAAAGTGCCTTGAGCGGACCAGGAGCCGGTTCAGTCGCATATTATTCCCTAGCAACAAGAACCGCCCGGGACCAAGGTCTGGTGGCCCCCAAAATTCTAGCGGGCTTGGCGCGTTCAGCGGCAGCCGCCCCGGCGATCATATCGTGGTGCCTATGGCCAATATACCCGACCAACCAGTCCCACTCTTCAATAAGGAGACCGACTTGGATGACTTCGTGCTGGATTCAAAGTGTATCACCTGGATGTTTGATACGTCGATGGACGCGGATGCCACCATGGCCATTATGAGGTTCATCCCAGAGGTCGTTTGGCACCCCGGGATCCGAACCACTCCCCTGAAAAGGATTTATGACACGGTACTCGAACGTTTCGATCGTTCATCCGGATATCCTGTTGTTATCTCCAAACAGAGGGATATGACTTATCTCAGCGCCAAGGCCCTCCTCCACCTCGCCATCCAGCGCGAGTGGATTGATGGCGAATCCGACAAGGCCGTATTCAAGTCCATCTCGGACAAACATTCTGCCGTGTGGTCTGGGCATTACGATGGGGACTCGGACCTGGAAGTCACTCTCGGTATTATTGATCGCGTCTTCGGCGGTTCCAAACCCATGGAATGGCAAAACTTCAAGTTCACTATTCCCCACCATACCTGGATGGGTCACATCCTCCTTTACCGTGCCTGGGATATACTAGGGAAAGGCGAGCCCCTACCAGATTATATTAGGGAATTCATTCTCTACTCTCTTCGGCTGGACCCTCCCCCTTCGGCGACGATCGTAGCGGACTGTCTCCTCATTGTCGGCCTGACCCTTGGCATCAAGTTACGCGTTAGTGACCTGTTCGTCGTTGACAAGAGGTGGTTTCACTTTTTCCGGGTTCGCTATGAAGTGAAACTAAATTCTCTTGTTACAGCCGTGCCGTCAATCCTCAGATCAACAGCATCTACAAGAAGCTCACCGAGACGTTTAGGAACCCCTCCACCCCCGACGAGATCGACCGTGCTTTGGAATCCATGGAACTTATTGCTCCACTCTCAGATAAAAACGTCGCACAGAAGAGCTACAACTTGTTCCATGTTGTCATGAAGGCCCCCGTTTCTCCCACCTATTCCCAGGATAAGAAGCGGAGAGCCTCTCGTCTCACCATGCACGCGGCCTACAAATGGGACAAATTTTTACCATGGGTCGAGGATCCGGATGACATTCTCACTTTCTTGGACCACCACTTCGACTTCGCTACCAGAAGTGGTGAAAACCAGGACGAGCCGATTCAGAATGCTCTGCGAGCGCTGGCTTACGCCTCCAAGCCCGTCGCCGTCGAGGCACTCCAGCGCTTCGACCCTACAAAGTCCTCGTTCGTCTCCGGTATCTGCTACGTGTTCCAGGGCGCCAGGCCCTTCGAGCTTCGTAAGGACGCGCTCTTCTTCCTTCCTCTCATTAGCGATAGGTGGTTCAACACCCCTCATCCGATCATAGACTCTGATCAGATGAGAGATTTGTGTGTGAATTGGGCTTCCATCGTCGACGCCATCGAGCACACTCCCGACGTCCAGCAGGCAATTCTCGCGGTTTTCTTCGGGATGATCAACTCCGATCACTGGCGTCCTCACATCGTTAAGGATAAATGGAAGTTGTTGGAATACTTCCCTTCGATTCCGGACGACTCTCAGCCTCTGAGGAAGTGTGTGGATAATCCGGATTTGGTGGAGGCGATCAGGAAAACGGCAGACCCGGTTGTTACGACCCTCTGGGTGAAGATTTTGTGGTTGAAGTACCAGGAGTTGCTTCCAACAGTTCGGGAGGAGTTGGAGAGGGTCACAAAGGAGGTTGCTAAGAGTGGGAGACGGGCGGACCTTGAGATATATCAAGCAGCGATAGAGTCCGAGTCGATGGAGGCTGAGGACGCGCTGACGCAGTACACTACGTGGTCTATCGACCCGGTTGCCGTCACCCTCAGGAAGAAGATTGAAAACCTTCAGGATGCGAAGCAGGCTCTGATCGCTTTCAAGAGGGTTTGATTTTAGTTCTTTCCTGGCCGTTTTGATAGCTTGTGCTTTTTGGTCTGCTTATCCTTGTGTTCGTGTCATTGTCATGAGTCCATTTTATCTCTGCTTGTTGCTTTGTGTCGGTGTAATTTTTATCTCTCTCACCCTCCCCGCTTCATCTTATAAGCCGTAGGGCCGACAAGCGGCAGTGCCCACGACCGAAAAACCTCACCGATATCTATAATTTCATATTTTTCGACCTACCACGTTCATTTGAGTCCAATAAACTCCTCGTCTCAAATCCCTCCGTTTATGGAAGTGGCCTCGAGCACATCACGCAGCGGGGGTTCAGTCCTGGAGCAGCATGAGAGATCAACTACGAGATCCAGCCTTTTGCCTTGTCGAAATCATAGAAGGAGCCATGAACACTTTGCTTCCGTCAAGGCATAGCTGGTGTCGTACAGCACCTCGATGGTGAACGGGTAAGTATCCATAGATAACTCCCTCCCCCACCGAGGAAATCCTCTAGGTCAGGTGACCCTAGACGGGTCCTAGTCGGAACTATGAGTCCACGGTCTTGAGCTACGGCATAGGTGACTCCTAGGGCCCAACTTTCGTGCCTATCGTCCAATTACAATCAGATACGGGTATGAGTTCCCTTCATCTTGTAATACTTAAACGCACCGCTACGGAGTTGGTCTTCCCTCTGCGGGATGTACCCTTCTCCTATTTTTTACTCCGCTGCGTCGTGCGAATTACGAATGGCGTACTTGTCTGGTAACAAGACTTCTGTGCAGTGAACTCGAGGGGTGAGTGAACTGAACACCTGACCACCTGATCTCCCGCCGGAAACTCCGGGCCGATAGTGTGCATTTCTCGGCCCGCCTTCCCTCTACTGCCCTGGTGATCGCGCGAACCGCTCTTGTTTCAAAACGTGCGTACCCATTTCTCGGTTCTCCCCAAACCGGGCGCGACTCTGGGCGAATCCAAAGGTGCTGAAATTTCTTGGCGTGCGCACCCGACCACGGTCTCGCTGGGCACCACCACGACGTCCACCCAGGAGCATGCGGGACTCTCCTTGTTCCTGCGGCGCTTGGTAATGTTGAACGTACTGGACCCACCTGTCGTCAACCCTAACGTCATGCGGTCACCTCATTCCCGGTCGCACCCGACCTACTCAACCACTGCGAAAGTCCGAGATTCAGGGTTGTACAGTAGTTCACCGGTCACCCGGGCCATCAGCAAACTTGTCCAAACCGGGTCTGGCCGGATGGAAGTTACCGGACCGGATGGGGCCAGAGAAGGCCAGATATTGACCTCGCCAACCCATGTACACCAGATATTCTCTGGTGACCCAGTAGACTAGAAAAACATATGCCACTCGTGCCTTGCCATATGGCAACCCCCTAAGCTGTTCATCACACACCATGTCCAACAACCCGAACAACCACGCTGACGCCTGCCGCCACTGCCCCACGATGGCGACAATCATCTCGCACATCATCGCCCATGCGGCAGAGCAAGGACTCCGTTCCAATAAAAAATATGTCGAGCTCAAAAAGGACTTGGAACATCAGGCGATCCTCACGGCAGAGTATCGGTGTGTTCAGATATCAACTATTGTTCCAATCTTGTCATTCACCCCGCTCCTAAAGCCGCTCCTACTTCACTATCATCGAGCTCCTTGGAGTAGATATCTTCAAACTTGTCGCCGATCGCCACCGCCAATGTGATGCTGTGTTGGGAATAGAGGCCGGAAGGTTGGTCGACTTTAGAGAGGCTGGAAGGCTGGAAGACTTTATCGAAAGGATTAAGCACGCAGCGGATTACGCGACAAGGAGCAGGAGCCAACAGTGTCTATAATGTACAATATCTGCTATGAACTTATCTTCTTTTTGTTCAATGTTGGGGCTGAATCAAAGTAACCCGGGCAAGCTGTCTTCCGCATCGAGAGTGATGAACCACATTTCTCCAACTCAGCTGTAGGTTTACCGTAGGAGCCTCGGGGGTAACCAGAGCCTCGCAGTGGGACTAGTTTATTTGGTCATGTTTGGCAAAAGCCCCATCACGTCCAAATTGGGTGTTGCGGACTTATTGGCCGTACAAGTGGTTGTGCTCGTTCAGCACTGGTCATAAATTAGGACTCCTGTTGACTATATACAATAAGAATTTTCAAAGCTCTGCCAAACCGTAAGACTCGTAACCGTCGTCTGACTCGATCTCGT
>Ga0307511_10005614_pt1 | contig 12735 bp, 19 predicted proteins | sample 13_EM_MG_FD_200266 | JGI IMG/M metagenome (GOLD analysis project Ga0307511, IMG submission 200266) | Populus trichocarpa ectomycorrhiza microbial communities from riparian zone in the Pacific Northwest, United States - 13_EM | ecosystem: Host-associated > Plants > Roots > Unclassified | place...
GTTTGATGCCCCCCCCCCCCCCACCCACACACGAGGATGAGCCCAGAACACCCCCTTGGAAACTTCTCGTCCCCAAAGCCTCTGCCCCTGGGTCGCATCAAACCTCCGAGGCAAATCGCGTATTACTCCCACTTCCCAGGAACACCCGATGAATACAGGTACCAATCTTCCGAGGGGCTGAAATGCTACAAGTCGCCGGGAGCCTTGTCCAAGTTCAGTGAGGCTCCCGTCATACATTCCCGGGAATACCTGGAGATGTGCCAAAGAGAAGATTCTGTGCCACTACCAGGGTCGGACCAAATTATCACCGCTTGTAAAAGCGCCGGTTGCGCGGATGTCCTAGACAAGGCCGATGTCATTACGCGGAAGGGCTTGATCCCGGAGTATGTGTGCTATATGGCTGTACTAACCTTTGGCTGACTCGATCTAGCCTATCAATGGGCAAGCAGGACGTATACAGAGCTTCCTTTAATGATGGGAAGTTGCACATCCTCAGGAAGACCTTTACAAGGCTGGCAGAAACTGTGAATATGTTCGTCACAACGGAATATGTGTCCATGTTGCTGTTGCTCACGAATTCACAGTGGGACCTACTACGGGTATACCCTCGCTTAGTCGTCACAATCCCGGTTCTAAATTCACGCTCAGCAATATTTTTGAGCTAGAGCACACCGGCCAGACGGTGGCAATGGACCTGCCCTGTAGCAGATTCTACAGTGTCGTGCACATGGAGATCTGCGGGCTCAATATCATCATGGCCGGCGAAATATATTGTGCAACGGGTATGCGTTACATACTACCGATCGGTTATTGATAACCCGCTCAAGGCGAATGTATGCGAATGCGGGAGATACAACTGTACATTAATTTCCCTTCATCCTAGTTTCGTAGACATCGATACATAGAGTCGAGGTTCAAGCTAGGTCGGTAATTGGGTGTCTCTTGTCGATGTTCTGGTCCTCGGCCTCCGTCATCTGAAACCCAAACGAAACCACACCCTCAACCTTCTCCCACAGGGTAATCACGCATTCCATGATTGGATCACATAGGACGTATGGCACTTGGGGGACGACAAGCCAGAATGAGATCTTTCTCCCGGAGTTACGCATCCCCAACCGGAGTATGGCCTGGGCGAGTTTTTCGTACGGAGTCATCAACATTGATGGCTCCACGCCTGCGAAACCGCCACCCCACATACTCAGCCAGAGGATTCGATCAGGCATGACCCGCAGCGATTGGATGCATCCTCCTGGAATTGCATCGATGAGAAGCAATTCCTGGCTGGGTCCCACGGCAAGCCAATCGATCGACAACTCGCGAAGTGCGTGACAGCGACTGAGGAATGAAGGGAGGATTCGTGTGTCCAGGTTTATCGCTGGTATCGGATGGATGATTCAGAATCAGGGCACGCGATACAGAAAAAGTCTGACCTCTGCCCATCCCTACGATCGAGAGGATTTCCAACTCCTTCACGTCACCGTTGACGATCGAGACGATGGTTTGGAGTGTCGTGCCAAAACCAGATCTGATGTAGATTTCTCGGAACCGAAGGCGGCCCCTACCCCACACGAGGCATTCAGTTGCCCAATCTCCGAAGAGAACCAACTTCTTCCGCGTTGGGCTAGCGGGAGTGTCGGAAAGTAGTCCAGTTGGGAAGTATCTGGGGTGAAGTAGAAGGCAATCTACGAGAGGGAACAGCCCAACAATGTGGATCCATGAGTTGCGTGATATCTCCACGTGGGGGTCCCATTGGAGAATGCGGATGCTGCCAGCGAATGAAGTAAAGCAGCGAGTGAGGATTTCCGGAGGGAATGGTTCTACGTTCCAGTCATGAACCCGAAGAACCCGCACGTTGCGGAAGGAATCGAAGAAGGGGAGACCGCGCTCGAGTGTTTCCTGGTCTATCCACCGTCCACCTGTTCCTCTCGCCTGGATGGTCAGGGATCGGATGTGGCGAGATAGCCCATCCGGACCCGGGGACACAGCACCACACCAACGACTGAAAGAGGGACCAAAGGAGAATTTAATGTCGTGGAATAGGTGTTGCTGGCTTCGGTCGACCCATGACCTCGAGACGAGCGAGATCCCCTTGATTGCCGTGTGAGATGGAGAGTCGTCGGTGTCCCAGACTCGGTCGATGATTTTGTCAACTAGCTCTTGGGGTACTTTCATGTCTGTGGGTAATTCAACACTGGGAGAACATTTTCGTGCGCTGGGCTTACATCTCAATCTCTTAGGTGCTGAGGCTGATGATGACGGGAACCAGTCTGGGCGTGGCACGGATCACGTGCGCTCATGGCTTGGTTATGTACTCTTCCACCCCGACATCCCCCCACTACGTAACCTAAAGAATAATCCTACCCGGGCTACTCATTGGGATGAAATTCTTTCAAAGCGTCTCCGAGCTATCAGTTGCATTCCTCGATCGTATCATGATGGAGTAGGCGCTCTACAACTCGCTGGATGGAGGTTGTGACGATGAAGGGTCAAGATCAACGCGGTAAAGGTAAAAGGCGGCTGTTCGCGAATATTGGAGATATAGTCGTACATCATTCCCCCTCCAACATAGTGAACGACTAATTTCATAGACATAGGATACGTCGAATCTAGAGCACGAATGAAGTATCAGGCGATATAGACCTACGGTTGAGATTATGTCTTCACCTGTCTGTCGCTCGCCGAGTCCAGTGTTCAGGCTAGGTAGGTAATTGGGTGCCTCTTGTCAATATTCTGGGACTCGGCCTCTGTCATCTGAAACCCAAATGAAACCACACCCTCAACCATCTTCCAAACGGCGATCACGCATTCCATGATTGGATTGCACATGATGTACGGTACTTGAGGGACGACAAGCCAGACTGAGATCTTCCTCCCGGAGTAGCGCATCCCCAGCCGGAGTATGGCCTGGGCGAGTTTTTCGTACGGAGCCATCATGGTTGACGGCTTTATGTCTGAGAAACGACCATTCCACATTTTCTGCCGGAGGACTCGATCAAACATGACCCGTAGAGATTGGATGGACCCTCCGGGAATTGCGTCAATTAGATGCAATTCCGGACTGATAATGGCAGGGAACCAGTCGATCGATAGCTCGCGAAGCGCAGGGCAGCCCATGATGAATGAAGGGAGGATGGATGTATCTACACCTCTCGCTGTTAGAGGGGGGAATTCAGAATCAGGACACGCTATGCGGAAAAAGTCTGACCTGTTCTCATCCCTGTGATCGATAGCACTTCCAACCAATCCGCGTCACCGTTGACAACTGCGATTACGGTAAGGAGTGTCATGCTGGAAAAACACCTGATGTAGATTTCCCGGAACCGAAGACCACTCCCACCCCACACGAAGCATTTGGCTGCGCGGACACCGGATAGAACGAGTTTCTTCCGGGTCGGGCCAGCAGGAGTGTTGGAAAGTAGTCCAGCAGGGAATGGCTTGGGGCGGAGTAGGAGGCAATCTACCAGAGGGAACAATCTGATGTGGATCCACAATTCGCGAGGCATATACCCGTAGGGGTCCCATTGGAGAACGCGGACACTTCCGGCGAAGGAAGTAAAGCAGCGAGTGAGCACTTCTGGAGGGAACGGTTCTACGTTCCAGTTATGAACCCGAAGGACTTGCACCTTTTGGAAGGAATTGAAGAAAGGGAGATCGTGTTCGAGTGTTCCCTGGTCTCCCCACCATCCGTCTGCATCTCCCACCTGGATGGTCAGAGACCGGACGTGGCGAGACACCCCGTTCGGACCTGGTGACATGGCATCACACCAACGCCTGAAACGGGGGCGGAAAGTGGAGAATCGAATGTCGTGGAATAAGTAACGCTGACTCCGTTCGACCCATACCCTTGAGATGAGTGTGGCCGCCTTGGTCGTCGTGTGAGATGGGGAGTCGTCGGCGTCCCAGATTCGGTCGATGGTTTCGTCGATTAGTTCTTGAGGAATATCCATGTTTGTGGGTAAATCTAGCCCATGTTCAGATACTGGGATAACGTTCTCGCGTGCCAGGCTTACCTTACCGATTGCTTTGGAATGACCGGAAGGTCCGCACTCCGTATGGGGTGACTCGATCACTCGTCGATTCACACTCACTCTTCCTTCCACTCCGATGCCCCCCAAGCCGACCCCGACTACAGAGGAAATCGACACGCTTACAGCGAAGTTTAAAACCATCGGACTTAACCAGGCCAAGGCCAAAGATGCCGCAAAGAGCCCGAAGATAGCAGAACCACTGAACCACCTCGTCGAAACCTTCAAACTCTCAGAACGATCGGTTAACGACAAGCAGGCTTCACTACTCGTACACTTCGCTCCTCCGAGTTCCAAGCTTGCGGGCGACCAGGAGAGAGGGTACATTGTTGATAAGATCATCGACGGGAAGCTCAAGTCGACCGATCAAGTCAATGGTGAGTCTGCCATCCCGGTCGTGTGGTACCCCCTTTGGCCTGATAAGTACGAAACGATCAAGCTGCCATAAAGTATTTCGAAGCCCACCCACCGCCAGTGGACAACTTGGCCTTTGATCGCGAGTGCGGTGTTGGTACGCCTTGTTTCATCCAGTTGATGTGAACGCAGGGCGCCAACTCGTTGATCTCTGTAGGATTTAGCATCACGCCGGAGGAACTGTACACTCGAGCCACGTCTTATATATCTTCAAACGCCATCTCTGGTTGGCCAAGCCTCAGTGCTGTAATCGGCGGTTTGAAGAACACTCCGGATCTACGGTGGGCGAGCCCGTTGGACCTGAAGAACGCGGTTGAAAGGGCGTTCGTGGATACCTTTGGGAGTAAGGATGAAGCGCTCGCCAAGCTGAAGGCTGAAAAGGCCAAGGTGGGTCAGAGATGATCGTTGCCTACAGCTCCACGTTCATTCTTACCGCAGGATGCAAAGAAGCCATCGTCGAAGGCAGCAACCTCTGAAACCGTTCAGGAGCCTTCCGCCAAGACCGTGTTCGAGCAGGGGTTCTTGGGCGCTTTGCATAAACCTGGTGGTAACCCACAGGTCAAACCCGAACTGCGAGAAAAGCATCTTTCGGCAACCGGCGGTCACGTTTGGACTCGATTCCCGCCTGAGCCGAACGGGTTCCTCCACATTGGTCATTCCAAAGCTATCTTCGTGGATTTTGGTTACGCTGCTCACCATGGCGGCAAGACATACCTTCGATATGACGACACGAATCCCGAGGCAGAGGAAGGCAAATACTTTGAGAGCATCCTACAGACGGTGAGGTGGCTCGGCTACGAGCCATGGAAGATTACCTACTCCAGCGATTATTTCGATCAACTCTACGATTTGGCCGCGGAGCTCATCAAGCGAGACAAGGGTTATGTCTGTCTGTGTACACGTGAGTGTTATGTTTCAACCCCTGGACTCGCCCCTTGACACATTATACAGCGGAGGAAATCCGTGCCAACCGAGGGGGTGAGAAAAGCCTCACCCGGAAGGCTTGTTCCCACCGGACGCGTCCCGTTGCCGAGTCACTGGCCGACTTCGAGAAAATGAAAGAAGGGAAATTTTCTCCGGGCCAGGCCGTCCTGAGGATGAAGCAAGACCTAGAAAGCGGCAACCCTCAGATGTGGGACATGATCGCGTACCGAGTCCTTCTCTCGCCTCACCACAGAACCGGTGACCGCTGGAAAGTGTACCCTACGTACGATTTTACTCACTGTCTTGTTGATAGCTTTGAGAACATCTCGTGAGCCCTCTCCTATCTTCATTATTCACGAGGCCTGATCACCTGTCCAAGCCACTCCCTGTGTACAACGGAGTTTATTTTGTCTCGAGAATCCTACGACTGGCTATGTGATGCTCTGGAGGTTTATAAACCCCGCCAATCGGAATTCGGTCGACTGAACGTGACGGGCACGGTCATGTCAAAACGGAAAATCCTAAAACTGGTCAAGGAGGGGCACATCCGCGACTGGGATGACCCACGGTTGTATACTCTCATCGCGCTCAGGAGACGGGGTGTCCCTCCGGGTGCCATCATCTCCTTCATCAGTACACTCGGGGTGTCCACCGCCACAACCACCATTCAGGTTACCCGTTTGGAACAGTCGATAAGGCAATATCTGGAAACCTCCGTCCCACGGTTACTCATGGTCCTCCGACCTCTCAAGGTCACGATTGAAAACCTGGATGAGGACTATTTTTCCACAGTGGAGAAGCCGTTACATCCCAGAGTACCAGAGCTGGGAACTTCCAAGGTTCCGTTCACGAGGACGATATATATCGAGTCGGAGGATTTCAGACTGGAAGATTCGAAGGATTACTTCCGACTCGCTCCTGGGAAGACCGTTGGGCTTTTCGGAGCCCCATACCCCATCACCTGTACTTCGTGCAAGACCGACCCGGCGACTGGCACAGTTGTTGAGGTCATCGCCAGGCTCGAAAACTCCGGTAAGGCAAAGAAACCCAAGACGTACATCCAATGGGTCGCCGAACACACTCCGAGCGGAAGCCCGATCCGGATCGAAGAGACTAGGATCTTCCACCAGCTGTTCAAGAGCGACAACCCAGCTGCATCTCCCGACTACTTGGCGGATATCAACCCGGACAGCTTAGAGGTCGTTAAGGGAGCGTTGGTCGAGACCGGGTTCTTGACCCTTGCCAAAAAGTTGTGGAAGGATGCTGTTGCCGAGAGCAAGGCGAGGACTGAGAAGGCGTTGAAGGAGAGCGAGACCGGAGCCCGTGGGACTGGTGATGATGACACACCCCGAGTCACTAGCGACCAGTTGGTGGGTAAGGAGTGCCTCAGGTTCCAGGGGTTACGCGTGGCGTACTTCGCGGTAGACAAGGACTCGAAGCTCAAGTTCTTGGAGGAGGCTGATGATGTCGTTCCTACGCTCGCGGAGGGAGATTCCATCATCCTCAATAGGATCGTGAGTTTGAAGGAGGACGCTGGAAAGACTGCATAGATCTCGTTGTATGGTATTACATTATCGACTCAAACTACAACACGTGTAATGGTACAAGCATCCGGCACAGCAAGAGGAGAGAACATTGGCATACAAGGCAGGGGTGTACAAGAGGCAAGAAAGAAGATGTGAAGTGGAGGTAATTATACACGTGAGCAGACAACATGAGGGTCAGTGAGAGAAAAGGGCTACCATACGGGACGTGGCGGAGAATGTGAGGGCGAATATGACAAAGTGGAAGAAGGCGATCTGGAGGATAAGCGCAGCGAATGGGATGGTATTCCAAAAAACGTTGTAGCAGATGTTAAGCGCGCAATATAGGGCGAAGGGGGCGATAACCGTCCGTGATAGAAGGTGCGTGGGGGATTCCAGTGGTTGGAATGGGACCGATGCGACGCAGGGTTCTGCGTTCTGCGTTAGCCGTACGTGATGGGATTCGGATGGGACGGCATGGGGAAATCGGGACCTCACCCGGAGCGTCCATTTCCCGAACGAGTTCCCACACTTTGAGAAGTTCCGCCTTCGCTTCACGGTTGAGTGCCACCGGTGGAACGCACGCGGTGCCCCCAGAGCGAATCTGAAGCTCGCAGGCGAAAAACCCAGTGTACAGGTAACCGGCCCTGGTCTTGCAATGTTGGATGAGGGCGGAGAGAATGTTGTGAATACGTCCCAGGGCTAGAGCTGGGTCGAAATCGGGTGAATTTACCAGGGTAGTTGCGAGTGCTCTCTCCATGGACATGGTCTGTACACTGGTAAGCAAATTGCGCTTGGAACGGTTTCCGACGATCATCGTCGGGACTCCAAGGAGGTACGACTGGAGATACCATTTCGGCCAATTCCTGTTCGTAGTCGTGAGCGAGAGAGGTAAAAGAATGGGGGGTGTAACCGCGAACGTACTTGTGGTGTCGGACTTTTTGAGTCTTTAATTCTCGGTAATTTTCTAGAGTCGGGCATCCACCTATGGCGAATGTGAATCCGTGGCGATCAGAGCTGATGAGTATTGTGCGGCGGCACCTTCGGCGCAATCCACCTCCCCTGCCATCACGATATTAAGGTCTCCCAACTTCCGTGAAACGATGCTGCAAAATCTGCCATTGGATTCCGGGGCCTCTGAGGTGCATGCCTCTTCAAAACAATGTCTACGCAGTTGAGAGCGGGCCTGGTAGGCGCTAAGATCTGCTTACCCGAAATACGGGCCACTATTTCACGGATCAGACGAGGATTCTGAGGTCGAAAATAACCACAAATCTTACTCGTGCAGTATTTCCAAGTTGGACACGAAAATCTTCCTCTCTATGTGTAGTTTTCCGTTCATGTATACCACAGCGAACGTCATATCTTCTCCCGTACCCAAACTGGAAACACACTATTGTCAAACCGAGGGTTCTGGAGAGATGCTTGGGGCCAATTACCTGCTCAAAACACCTCTTCTCGTGATAACGTCTGCGCTCCGCAACGAGGCAGCCCTATTGGATCCAAGACATGCGGCAATCACGGGCGCGAGAGATGGGCGGGGTACTTTGTCCTGACGAGCGGATGTTGTATGGAACTCCCCTTTATCCGCAGCCGTATCCAACTGTAGCGGGAGATGCGGTTGACCTTTGTACCTCCGAAGGGCTGAATGGTCATTGAACCGGTAATCGTTGGTATCATTGATGAAGCAAGAATAGAAAGCTATCTGTTCTGGTGGTCCTATGTCGTGGAGCTGCGAAGGATGCTCGAAACTCCCTAGAAAGTCGTCGTACCGGGACCTCGGCATCAGGGAGGGCGAGTAGTAGGCAGAATCCCGTCTGGGGAAAAGTGTGGCGGTGAGACACTAAATGAGCGCCTCCGTTCCAGGGAACCTAGCGGGGGTCATGGCCATCATCTAATACAATCGACACGCGTGTTAGGCCAGGTTTCCAGTTAAAGGGCATGTTATTCGCATAGGACATCGAGGAGACGACACCATAGTACATGACGCATGAATAAATAGTAACTGAGAAGATCAGAAAGAACAAGCCGAGTCACTGCTTGCCCGGTGCGGGGGAAATCATGCAGGACACAAAGAGAAAGTAAACGTGGGGCTGACATCAATAGCACAAGTCTACTATGTGAGGAAGAGGGTGCCTGTCATGCAAAAGGGGCCCCGCGCAAACTACAAAACACAATCTCCATAATCCAGGGGGCGTTGGCTCACTTGTGTTGAGTTCTCCAACCGAGTAATCCATGCTCCTCCCTTTTCATCGACACGGAGCTCAAATTCGTCTTCACCGGAGATGGACCGTTCCGGGGCGCGGAAGTACTCCAAAGGCTTGGACAATATACCATGAGCCCGCCCCAGACGGATAGCGTCGAATCTTTCCTCACGTCGCAACGCACGCTGACGAACCCCTTTGGTGGTCTCCGTTAGCACAAGTGCGGCTCCTTTATCGTCGCGGTACCCTACTACCAGCTTCGGGACACCCGCCAGGTAGGACTGCAGATACCATCTGACGTAGTCGGGGTCACCTTTCACGGTTGTCTTTAGTTCGATATACTTCTCCGGGCTGGGGGACCCGTCTTTAGGAGATAGTTTACCACATTAATATTGATGGTGGAAGGGAGAGTGAGTGTGAGAGTGATCGAGTCACGTCGTGCGAACCCTCCGGCCATCAAGCTCAGCACCTACGAGATTGAGATGTAAGCCCAGCGCAAGAAAACGTCCTCTCAGTGTTGAATTACCTACAGACATGAACATACCTCAAGAACTAATTGACAAAATCATCGACCGAGTCTGGGATGTCGACGACTCTCCATCCCACGCGGCGACCAAGGCGGCCTCGCTCATCTCAAGGGCATGGGTTGACCGAAGTCAGCATCACTTATTCCGCGACATTCAATTCTCCCCCCTCGGCCCCCTTCCCGTGCGTTGGTGTGATGCGGTATCCCCGGGTCCGAACGGGGTGTCCCGTCACGTCCGGTCTCTGACCATCCGGGCAGAAGTGAACGGCTGGTGGATGGGCGAAGAATCGCTCGAATACGGTCTCCCGTTCTTCAATTCCTTCCGAAACATACAGGTCCTTAGGGTTTATTACTGGGACATTGAACACTTCCCTCCGGAAATCCTGACTCGTTGCTTTACTTCATTTGCTGGGAGTGTCCGCGTTCTTCAATGGGACCCCCACCCACAAATATCGCGCGAGTCATGGACCCACATTGTTGGGCTGTTCCCTCTCGTAGATTGCCTTCTACTCTATCCCAACCTCTTCCCCACTGGACTGCTTTCTGACACTCCACCTGGCCCAACCCGGAAGAAGCTGGTCCTCTCCGGTGACCGCGTACCTCAATACTTCGTGTGGGGTGCAGATAATCTTCGGTTCCAGGAATTATACATCAGATGCGGAACCAGGACAACACTCCAATCCATCTTCTCAATTGTCGGTCGTGACGCAGATCAGTTGGAAATCCTCTCGATCGCAGGGATGAGAAGAGGTTAGACCTTTTCTGTCTGCTGTACACTGGTTCTGAATTCTTTCTTCTGGCAGTGATAGTAGAAGGGCCAAATTCACAGACACCCACCCTCGCTTCGTTATTCAGCAGCTGTCGCGCGCTCCACAAGTTATCAATAGATTGGCTCCCTGTGGGCGTCGCCCCAGAATTGGATCTCATTGACGCAATTCCCGGAGGGTGTATCCAATCGCTGTGGGTCATGCCTGATTGATTCCTCTGGCGGGCGATGTGGGATGATGGTTTTTCAGACGCAGAGTTGTCAAAGTTGATGCCACCGTACGAAAGGCTTGCGCAAGCCATACTCCGGCTTGGGGTCCGTAACTCCAGGAGGAAGATATCGGTCTGGTTTGTTATCCCTCGGGTACTGTACGTCATATGTGATCCAATTCTGGAATGCATGGTTGCCCTTTGGAAGGAGGTTGAGGGTGTGGTCTCATTTGGATTTTGGATGACAGAAGCCGAGTCTCAAAATACTGACAAGAGACACCTGTTTACCAACTTAGCTTGAACCTCAACTCTATGTATTCGATGTCTACGAAATTAGGATGAAGGGAAACTAATGTACAATTGTATCTCCAGCATTCGTAACCATTTGCCTTTTATCTTTACCGTGTTGGTGTTGAAGCTGGTGGAAGCCTGGAGAGTGAGTGCGATCCAATGAGTGATCGAGTCACATCCAGACAGCGTTTGAACCTTCCAGTCATCAACCTCAGCACCTTCGAGATTGATATGTATGTAAGCCCAGCGCAAGAAAACATCCTTTTGGTGTTGAATTACCCACAGACATGAACATACCTCAAGAACTAATCAACAAAATCATTGACCAAGTCTGGGATTCCGACTCTCCATCTTGCACAGCAACCAAGGCGGCCTCGCTCACCTTGAGGTCGTGGGTCGAACGGAGTCAACACCACCTATTCCATGACATTCACTTCTCCATTTTTGGCCCCAGTTTCAGGCATTGGTGTGATGCTGTGTCCCCTGGTCTGAACAGGGTGTCACGCCATGTCCGGACACTAACCATCAAGGCAAGAGGAACAGATAGATGGTGGATAAACGTGAAGTCACTCAAACACAGTCTCCTCTTCTTCATTTCCTTCCAAAACGTGCGGGTCCTTCGGGTTTGTAATTGGGACACAGAACCCTTCCCTCCAGAAATTCTCACTCGATGCTTTGCTTCATTTGCTGGAAGTGTTCGTGTTCTCCAATGGGACCCCCACATGCATATGTCACGCGAATCATGGACCCACGTCATTGGGTTATTTCCTCTCGTCAACTGCCCCTTGCTTTTCCCCAGCTTCTTTCCAACTGGACTACTTTCCGGTACTCCTGCTGGCTCAACTGGGAAGAAGCTGATTCTATCCGGCGATCGTGCAGCCCAATGCCTTGCATGGGGTGAAGGCAGTCATCGGTTCCTGGAAACATACATCAGAGGTGGTCCCAGGATGACACTCGACGACATAATCCCAATCGTCAATCGTGACGTGGATTGGCTAGAGATCCTCTCGATCACAGGGTTAAGGAGAGGTTGGATTTCTTCTGCATGCTGCGCCATAATTCTAAATTCCCTCCTCCTACATTAATAGATGCGCTGAATGCACGGATCCTCCATTCGTTCCTCAGTGGCTGCTGTACACTTCACGAGTTGTTGATCGATTGGCTCCCTGTGGATGACACTCCAGGATTGGATCTCATTGATGCAATTCCCGGAGGATGTATCCAATCGCTGCGGGTCATGCCTGATTGTATCATGTGGCAGAACATGTGGCATGGTATTTTCTCAGGCATAGAGCCATTGAAGTTGATGCCCCAGTACGAAAGACTTGCCCAAGCAATACTTCGGCTGGGGAAGTGTAACTCCGGGAGAAAGATTTCAGCCTGGTTGGTTGTCCCTCGAGTGCCATACATCATGTGCAATCCAATCATGGAATGCGTGATCGCCGTTTGGAAGGAGGTTGAAGGTGTGGTTTCGTTCAGGTTTCAGATGACAGAGGCTGAGGACCAGAACATCGACGAGAGACACCCAATTACTAACCTAGTTTGAACTTCGGCTCTACGTATTCGATGTCTATGAAATTAGGATGAAGGGAAGCTAACACTGGGGGCAAAGGGGGTCTTACCTGGCAGGTACATTGAGAGTTTTTTGAGAGTTTTTAAACAATTTACTCACGCTTAACCCAGTGGGTAAATGGTGGGTAAATTCTCAATGTACCCACCACTTTGATCTTAATGGGATCACTGGGTAAGTTTTGAATTTACTCCAAAATAACCCACTCATGTACCCCTGAGCCACTCCTTGAAAGAACCCTCAGAGTTCTTTCACAATTTTGTTCAAAATGTACCTGCTTTGA
>Ga0307511_10005615_pt1 | contig 12735 bp, 4 predicted proteins | sample 13_EM_MG_FD_200266 | JGI IMG/M metagenome (GOLD analysis project Ga0307511, IMG submission 200266) | Populus trichocarpa ectomycorrhiza microbial communities from riparian zone in the Pacific Northwest, United States - 13_EM | ecosystem: Host-associated > Plants > Roots > Unclassified | place...
ATCAATCCCACTTGTATGCAAGAACGATGTCGTATAAAAGATATCTTCATCTGGTATAACTGCAGACAACTCAGCATCCCATCTGAAATTTTAAGGAAAACTTTTATTATTGTTGAAGTAATTGGTATATATATATATATACACACGTTTTTTTTAAGGATACTATTATAGGGCACTTACTTGTGTCGGTTCAAAGGGTAAAAGAGGACAGGTCCTGTGGTGATGTTTCTTTTAAGAACAATATCTCTCAAGACACCTACATTGAAATCTGAAATTCGAGATTGGGGAATAAATAGATTTTGCCATGGATGTGTCTGTGATTCATTCTCAGCATTTGGGACTCTCGTCAAAAATTCTTGATAGGAGACAAATTTTGCATTGATTAAACCAGGAACATGAGAAAAGTCTTTGAATACTTGTTGTAAATCCTATAAGAAAACAATGGCCAGATTCATTATTAAACTAATGTATGTAAGAGAATCGACAGTGACTACTAACTTATTCTCTTTTTTTTTCGAAAAGTATGTTCACAGGAAAATACATATTTTTAACGTGAACTATACATGTATAAAATGTCAACTGATCTAGTTTATATAATATTCGTTGCATAAAATAGAATATAGATTAGACTGAAAACTTGTCAGTTCGTTTTAAGAATATGTTTAGTAACATTAACATCTTTTGAAATATCATGAAATTATTACAGACATCTTTCAAATGTGAAAAGGTTTTTGTCAAACTTTCGAGAGATCATGTAATTAACCTTATAAAATATACTATATAGATAGAGATATAATTATTAATATGATGATGAACTTGATTACCTGGTCTATTTCACTCTCTATATCTTCTATGAAGTAGTACTTGGTAAGCTCAAGACAGTAGATGATACCATATGTTTTAACCAAGGACATAATTTGAGGGAGCTGAGTTGGATGAAAAAAGGAGGTTATCCACTCAGTTGGGGTGCCATTATCCAACATAAGTAAACCTTCCAAATAATTGGCTACATCTCTTTGGCCACCCCTAACTATTCTTTCTTGGTCTCTGATAAAATCAGAGAAATTACTGTAAAATGCTCGAGACCACCTAACCTGCAATTGAAAACCCCATATGTCAAATTGTTGGAGCTAATTAATAGTTTATTCATATATTTAAGATTTGATCGAAATATTCAAATTGTTGGAAACTTTTTAAATTCAGCATGCCTGTCTCTTTCTTTCTTTGAGTTTAGCACCATTATTAGGCATGCAACCAGATGTCAAAACATTCATTCATGCTTAATTGAAAAAATGTTAAGGTGAGAGAGAGCGAAGCACAACTCCCTAGCTTTGTATAATTACTTTTGTTGGTGCCGACCTTAAAGCAATCCTTGCTCTAGTTATAATCCCAAATTGGCCTAAACCTCCCAGAACAGAATCAAATAGATCTGAATTATTTCTTTTAGAGCAGGTCACAAGCTCCCCTTTTCCTGAATCAAGAAAAAACACAATGCTATCAAGTAAACCCACTTTTCTTTTCTTCTTTTTAGGTCTATTTCTTACTGAAAAAACAAAGTGAAAATATATTCAAGGGAAACATACCAGTTATAACATCTAGTTCATAAACATTGCTAATCTGAGGGCCATGCAGAAATGTTTGCCCACTGACTCCAGCATTAGAAAGCGTACCACCAACACTTAGGTACAAAAAGTCGGTCCACGACACCGGTGAAAGTCCTTGTGCTGCAGTGGTGTGTAACACATCAATCCATAATTGCTCACCTCCAACATCAGCGAATAAATGGTTTTTAGAAACCCTAATTTTGATCCCATTTTTATCTTCTCTCAAACTTTTCATATCCACTACCACCCCATCACGAGCCATGTCCTGTCCATTAACAGAATGGCCATTTCCCCTAACAGATATACCAAATGGAATGGGACAATTGTACGAGGAATTTACTAGTATTTGAATATCTTCAATGGATGATGGATAAAGAACAGCAGCTGGCGTGCTATGGACTATGTTACCGTAATCAGTAGATGCTGAATCTATGGCTACTGGATCAACATGAAGCTTAGTTGCTAGTTCCGGTGGTAGTGGGCATGTCAACGCATTTGATTTTCCCATGGTGCACAAAAAATATGTTACTAGTAACATAACTAAGAGATGGATTGGAGTTGAAGGACTTTTCGCCATAATTTTATTTTTTTGAAGAAAATCAAGGAGATGAAAGGAGGATAAGGCTCGAGGATGGTGGTGATTAGTGAAGACGAAAGGAGGGATGTGCGTGTGCATTTATAGTTGGCCATTGTTGGTTTTGCTTAATTGACAAATCCTTGAAACATCCTCAATTCTACAGGCATGCCGTATTATTTTGCTTTTGTAGATTTGTCTAAATAATTAATAAACTTACAAGGTCAACAACCTCGTAGTGGTTTCTTTACGTCTCTCAGGGGATGGATTGACTTTTTCTATTAACATATTTTATTTTGTTGGCGGAGGAGGCCGGCGGGGGGAAGGGTAGGATGAGTTGACTTGGAATGATAATTTATTTTATTTTTTTATTAGATGATAGGAGGTATTCTTGGATCAACTTTCTTCACCAGGACCTTAGGAGCGTACCTTTCATGATATCGATACGGCGTATTTTTAGAAGATTTGAATAAATTTTTCAAAATGTGTGTGTATATATATATATTTCAACCTTAAAAATTAAAAAAAAAGAGGGAACAAACCTCTTTGATTAGCAAGCATCATCCCTTGGATCATTTTGCGGTGCGTAGTCCTATCTATTTGCTATACACATATATGATGAAAAGTATTTAGGATTTTTCATTTGACAACTCTAAGTCTTTAAGTTGAATCAATAATTAAGCTATAGTCTTTTTAATCAAGTAGTTCTTACTATAATTGCTCTTAATTTCTTCTAATTTCATCATAATCAAGGCTTTGTTTGTTTTTATATTTTAAAAGCGTTTTTAAAAAACTTTGATTTTTTTTAAATTAATATTTTTTAATATTTTTAGATCATTTTGATGTGTTAATATAAAAAATAATTTTAATAAAATAAAAAATTATTATTTTAATACATTTTTAAATAAAAAATATTTTAAAAAACAACTGCAATCATATTATTAAACACGCACAATAGCCTTGTTTGGCTAGTTTTTTCATCTTCTTTTCCAATACAGCTTGCACGCTATCAAAAGGTGTGTTTTTTCAAAGTTGCATTAGGATCGCCTGCATGGATACCATATCAAGAAGACATGATTTCAATATCTTGTAGGTGCCCAGTAATAAGAATTTAGGACTAAAAGGTTTGCTTTCCTTGTGATCTCAGATTTGAGTCCTGAGGTTGCTAATATTGATGGCCATTAGAGGTTTATCTGGTCGTTAACTTTAGGGCCCATAAGGATTAGTCGAGGTGCGTGCAAGCTAACCCGGACACCCCACGTGAATCAAAGAAAAAAGACATGACCTCCAAAAATTAACCCTTTCCAAGTCTTTTGGTCCGGTTTTTTAATCTAACTCTTTAAATCCATATATATACCAATAAAATCATATTTTATTTCATATTATATATGTATATTTTTTCTTTTTAAGATGGTGCAAATATAAGCTTGCTTTTTCCAAACTAACGCATTCCATCGATCATGTATTACGTCGACTGAGATTTAAGATATTTTCATAAATATAATTAATTAGATAAAGATATACCATGAGAAACAAAAAATGAGACTCAAATGAGTTAAATGATTTTTTTCCTTATCATTTAAACTACTTTCTTGAAGATCTCAACACACACACACATATAAATTAACCTAACCCCTTGGAGGCAACTTATATTTTACACGGCATATCATGCTGCTACTCTTAGCTCAAGCCAGGCACAACTAACTGTAAGATAGCACAAATATGAAATATATACCTTCGAAAGTGGGGGAAAGTAATTACTCTCCTAAGCTGGCAATAAGGAAAATTTAGCCACAGTCAAATAACCTCTAAGGCTATGATGCCCCAGAAACCACCTCATTTTTCTGAACAAGAAATATTAATTGAGATATTGTGGTATCATGTTGGAGATACGGTCCAACATTAATTAAAACAGAATCAAACGATCCCCCTTTGGTTAATATTTGGCTTGCTTTCAAATCTTAGCAGATGACATATTGGAATAGATTGCATGACTGATATATTGGAAAAAGATTACAATTAATATTATATTTTGGGTTTTCATATTAGGTATCCTTTAATTAACGTTTTATGGACAAATCAGGATGAATTGTCTTTGGTTAAAAAAGAAAAAAAGCAGCAGTGACAAAAGCATAGCGTGCGCGCAGCAAGATACACAGGATCTATACAAAGATACACAGGATCTTTGGCTATTTAAATGTAAGAAAAAACCCCCCCGAAAACGTGAGTGTTTGTCATTCTCCAGCATCATCAGTGATCAAATCCATACTGCTTGACCAACAGATGAGTATTGGCAGCGGAGCCAAGTTAGGCAAAAGGCAAATACGCAAAGTATAAAATTTACAAAGATGACAATGAGGCTTTTAATGCTTGATTACTGCTAGCAATGGCCCTTTGGTGATAACTGATAACAGCAATATTTTTTAAAAATTAATGCGTTAGTTCGTTTGTGTATAATCTACGATCTTGCTATAATGATATTTATTTTAAATAATAAATCAGATTAATCTGTTGATTGATTAGTTAATTCACTGAATGTATAATATGTTTCTTGAACTAGATTGCTTGACATGATAATTGATGGAATTTTTTTTATAGCGTTTCCGGCAAGCAAACGTGTAACATGGCATTTTGAACCAAGTGGTGCCGCATGATAACTTTTGAAAATCTTTTCTTACGGCGTTAATTTCTTGTCACTGTATAACCTAACCAAAGGAACAAAACAAGTTATAGCTTGGCGTATAACTTGGAAAAATCTAAGGAACCACTTATACATCAGAAATAATGACCGTAACTCAGTTGCGAAAGATTTGGTCGGTGATTGCTACTCTAAGGCAGATCGTAAATACATTAAACAAAATATATTTGTGTTGAGAACGTCGGTTGTTAATCACCGTCCGAACTAGTGGTTGTAATTTGCAAATTAGCCTTCAATGGTTTAGTTGTAATCTACGTATAATGACATCTGTGGTTGGCTAAAAATGAATTATATTAATTCATTTTGGTTGATAGTTATATTCTCAATTTTTTTTTAAAATACTTTTCTATTTTTTATTGAAAAATATTTTAATACATGTTATTATTATTATTATTATTAAATATAACTAAAAGGGATCAATGTTATACTGCAAAGTGAATTACTATAAACTGTGAGTGCTTTCACTTTGTATTGCACTGTTTGATACTATAAATAGATTGTGAGTGCTTTCACTGTGTATTACACTGTTTGATATAGTAGAATGAATTACTGTAGACTGTACGTGATTTCATTGTGGATCAACATCAGTATATGTACCTGTACTTTGGCAATACGTATTTTTAGTAAACCAAATCCTCTTTTTAGGTGCAACCTTTAAATATCTAAAAATACATATAATTGTATTCATTTATTGCTCTCATGAATACATTGACTAACAATACACATATAAGTTAAATATGGTTTTGTGTGGGCTAAGTACATAAATCTCTCAACAAGTCTTTGATATTTTCCCTTATCAATTAGTATCTAATTGGACTATACATATAACTTCATACCTTTTTCTATCGATTGACTAACTGATATATTAGTCTCTTATAATAGATTTAAGATATATTTTTAAGACAAAGATTTCTTTATGAGATCTAGATACTTTGATTTGTAGAAAATATTTCAAAATACATATGTCTTTCATTCATTTCTTCAGGATCATTTTATATAACCATCATATTATTTGCATATATAATGAGGTTGTGATAATCTTACCCTACTATTATTTTTAGGGATAATATGTGATTTGAATTACTCTGATGGCATTATTATTATTATTAGAAATAATGTGATCTAAATTACTGTGATGGTAGTCAAAGGATATCATAGATTTCATGAACCTTCCAAACTATGTTCTCAAATTTATTTGAAACCATACAATGATTTCTTCAACCTGCACACCTTTTGATTATATATTTCAAGTATCACTCACCTTAATAGGTGATCCATGTAGATTTTTTCATATAATTTCCCATGAAAAATGGTGTTCTTCATATTAAATTACTATAATGGATAATCTAAGTTCCCAATTATAGATAATAAGACTTGAATTGTGGTTATTTTAGCTATAAGTGTAAGTATCTTTGTGTAATCGATCCCATATATTTAAATAAAATCTTTCTCCACTAATCTTGTTTAAAAACATTAAATTGTTCAATCAGTTCTATACTTTACCATGGAAATCCATTAGCACCCAATTGGTTTCTTTTTTGATAGAGGATTAACGTGTTTCCAATGTCGTAGGGTGCCGTGATGTCGTGGGCGACAAAGAGCTTTATTATGCCTCTTGAGGAGGTGTGTGTTATTGGAAAAGGAAATGAGTTTGAGTTTAATCATAAAATTATGATTAAGGTTCAGAAGTCACTACCTAATATTATGGTTACTAGGAACCTATGGTCTACGAGAGTCTGGGTAAGGGACTGGTTATGTTTGGAGAAAACGCATCACCCCTAGCTAGTGCACCCTACTAAAGTAAGCTGTATTGTTGTTTGATTTTTTTTTCTAGGTCGGGTTTCTATTTGTTGCTCTCATCTAAGGTTCAAGGCAGATCTCCCTCCATGAGAGAATCTCTACCTTATCGGGTTAAATCCTAACCGTTCTAAAGTCTGAGTTTTAGCATCACATTTTTTTTTACACCTTGTATCTTTAATACCTGAGGGTACACTCTATTATATAGTTTTACACCTCACAAGTATTGAAGTCTACGTCTAGACCCTAAAAAAAGATTGGTAAAGGGTTTTTGACTTTTTGGCCAAATTCTAATGGATAATCATAAACTGGTTATGATATCCATTTTGCATTTTAAAACATGAGAAAAATACAATTTTTTAATTTTTTTCATGAAAATATGCTTGAAAACATTTTAGGATTTGACCGTATGCATGAAAACAAAATATTTTTTTGTTTCTTTTTTTGTCTTTTGAAAAGGAAAATTAATTTAAAAGTTTTGAGATTTTTTTTTGAATTTTTTTAAAATTGTTTTTAGAAATATTTATGAGAAAGCCAAGTATTTTAATACCAGATTTGTATCTTATAGTGTAAAAATAGAACCCAATATTAAACAAAAGTGGTAGGAAAATATGCAAGAAAATTTTAAATTTTTGAAAGGTTTTTTTTTTTTGAAATTTTTTCCCAATCGTATATTATATAATATTATATTATTATAAAATATGAGTTGGGTCGGCCCAGCTAACTGGGCCAAGCTCAACCCAAGAAAGGGCTGGGCTGGGCTAATCTCGACCCAACAATATTTTTTTCTTTTTTTTTTGTCTGGGCCAGATCCGACTTAGATATCTGGGCTAGAACTGGCTTAGATATTTGCATGCAAAATGGATTATTGTCAGGCTCAGGCCATGAAATCCACCTCTATTTATAGTGGGTGGAAGAGGGTAATCTTGTCTTCATTGATTAAAAGTTTTAGCCCTTGACTCAATTGGAAAGGATCCCAACCGTGGCTCAAAATAGGCACCATGAACTGTCAAATTTGATAGTTAAAGATTGCCCGAGTTAGCCACTTTAGGCCAGCGTTGCGACTGATGTGGTGTCAATCATCCTGAACGGATCATACCTGGTTATAGAGAAATGTCAAGGGATCATTTGTGTGCAAGTTTGGTCAAATTTGGTGGAGAAATGAAGCATTAAATGCACAAAGCAAAGTAGCCTCCTAAACTATCATTTCAGTGAAGAAAAAGAAGATAATGAACAATAACCAGACGACTTTTTTTTTTAAATTCTAAAACGACGCTGTTTTGACTTGAATTAGGGATTTATTTAAAAAGTTCAATTTGGTCCTTCAGTTTTTAATTTCATTTAATTTCACCTCTAATTGACTTCAAACTTGTAATTTAATGCAATTGAGACCCTGCTGAATTTCAAAATTAGCCCTCAATTTCAACATCTTTTTTAATTTGATCCTTGGTCTTGGATTTATGCAATATGACCCTCAATTGACCATTGAAATTTCAATTGTTTTCAAATTCACCCCTTATTTTAATCAATTGGGTCCCTATTGTTCTGTGTCTTTTGCAAATTGATTCTTGGTTGTGAATGTCTTCAATTTAACCCCTAATTGACCCCAAAACTTTAATTTTCTTGTGATTTTGACCCTGATTTCTATCAATTAACTTGGTAAAAATTATTTGATCTCTTAAAATTCCAATCTTCTTAATTAAGATCAAATTGGGCTCCCAAACTTAATTTTTCACCAATTAAGCCCCTAATAAAATTAATTTGACCCATTTAAAGTATGATTAAGTCTTTACACCTAATTAAATCCTTAAATTGGACTCAAATTAATTCTTAAACATAATTAAATTTTAATTTGGCCTATGATTAAATTAAACTGGCCTATTAAAAATTTAATTATGTCAATGGACTTAATTGTTAAGCATATTCCTCCAATAATCATTTAATTTGACCTTGAATTTGCATTGTTTCTCTATTTTTGGGCATAATGGGGTACAATTAAGCTTTAAATTTCTTCTAAAATTGCAACTTGATTTTGCCATATGTTTGAGATCCTCCTCGGCCTGCTTTGTCCGCTTCGCCAGTCTTTATTTTATTTTTGATTTTTGCTTGGAAGAAAAAGAAGTGAATTTGGGGAATAACCCAGAAATGGGTTATGACAGTTGCCCCCCCTTTTTATAATGCTTACGATAAAAAGTCTTGTAAGCTTTGTAAAGAAAAAAAAGAGAGAGATAACAGACTCACCATATCAAGAAATGATGAATCTTTCTGAAAGTATTTAAAGTAAGAATTATAAAGCTTGCTCAAAGGAAGAACTGAAAGATGAGATTCAAAGAGTTTTGAAATGGTCGAATTGTCATGAGGGACCTCCCCAGAGAAAAATAAAAAAGAGTTTTAAAGGTGGTCTCATTGTAATGAGTGACCTGCCTAGGTGAAAAGAGTTTTCAAATTGGTGAGAAATGCAAATGATTTTTCAAAGTGCTGAGAAATACGAATGATTTTTCAAAGTGGTGAAAAATATGATTTGCCTGACGATAGGATTTAGCCAGAGACGCCTTGAAGAGATGACAAGATAGGGCTCGAAGGTGCACTATCTAGGAGATGAGAGTTCAAAGGATCACTTGAAAGGATAAATGATAGAACCTAAAGGTGCACTATTGGAGAGGTGAGGGTTCAAAGGCAGTCTTAAGAAGAGATGAGATATATAGATAGAGATAGGGCTAAAAAGTGCACTACGTGGGAGATGAGGTCTCAAAGGTGCACTCAAAAGGAGGTAGGGTTAGAAAATGCACTACGTGAAAGATGAGGGCTCAAAAGTGCACTAAAAAGGAAGATAGGGTTAGAAAGCGCATTATTTGAGAAGTGAAGGCTATAAAGCATATATGAAAAGAGGTAGGGTTAGGAAATGCATCACCTGGGACATAATAGCTCAAACACACATTCGAAAGGAAGTAGGGTTATAAAGCGCACTATTTGAGAAGTAGGGCTATAAAGCGCACACGAAAGGAGGTAGGGTTAGGAAACGCACTCTCTGAGAGATGATGCTCGAAGGCACACTCTAAAGGAGGTAGGATTAGAAAATACACTACCGAAGAGATAATGGCTTGAAGACAATCTTAAAGGGGACAGGGCTAGAAATCGCATTACCTGAGATGATCGAGGGCTCGAAGGTGCACTTGAAGGGAAAGCGGTACGGCTGTAAAATACACTATCTAAGATGGTCGAAGGCTTAAAGGCGCACTTGAAAGGAAAGAGGTAAGGCTGTAAAACATGCTATCTAAAAGGGTCGAGGGCTTAGAGGCGCACTCAGAGGGAAAGAGGTAGGGCTATAAAGCGCACATGAAAGGAGGTAGGGTTAGGAAATGCAACACCTGGGAAATGTTGGTTTAAATGCATACTCGAAAGGAGGTAGGGTTAGAAAACATACTACCGAAGAGATGATGGCTCGAAGGCAATCTCAAGGGGGATAGGGCTTGAAAGTGCACTACATGAGATGATTGAGGGCTTGAAGGCGTACTTAAAAGAAAATAGGTAGGGCTGTAAAATGCACTACCCGAGAGGTGATGGTGAGACACCAATCTATCAATGATGAAAACAATGCATCGTGACCAAAATACATGTATACTTGAGAAATATAGGTCCCTTTTTCTTCATGGAGTTTTATTTTTCTTAAAAGTTTGAGTCTCTGATAGTAAACTTTGATGACTTTTCGCTCTTGCTTACTTGAGTCACATCTTGTGATCTTGACCTCTAGGAAGGACATAATATTAGGAGTTGTTTTTATAAAAAACTTTTGGAATTTCAAATCTATTCCAAACAAAAATCATTTTGATGTTTATTTAAAACAAACTTGTTTTGAAAAATTCAAGCAATTCTCATGGATAGGTTTGTATAAGTGCTGAAAACTTTATATTTTGCTTTTGGAGAAAATGTGAAGTGATATTTTATTGGTCAAAGAGGTTCAAACTTCAATTTGAGGGTTTCAAATAACCATTCTTCAAAGCATTTATTTCATTTGTATGAATAATAAAGCTTGTTTCGCATGAGAAAGCATTGCTTACCGATCTAGATTGCATGTCTTTTATTAGAAAGGGTTTAATTAGGCACATAACGTAGGCTTGAGCTCTTGGTTATGAAGAAAAAAAATATTTATAGGCTCAAAAGGTGTTTAAGAGATTTTAAGACTAAGGATCACTACTGCTAATTTTTTGACCTTTTTTTTTATTCATGGATTTTTTAGACCTTGGATTTGATTTGCAAAACGGTCCATCGTGCCCCCTTGTGTCGGGCTTGGGTCTCTTCTCTTTGTTTTCTTCATTTAGTTTTAAGCTTCGTCATATTAGTTATTTTTGTGGTATGCTCATACCTTTTGGACCCTTTGGTTTTTTTTATGCCCCCAGCTTTGTTTGGGCATCTATAACCATTGAGGATTTTCTTTCATGCCCCTAGCTTTTTTTTTTGCTCTTTTAATCATTGAGAAATTTTTTTATGTATTTCTCACACTTGCCCCCCAGTATAGGGTGTGATCTTAGCTAAGGTTAATTTTCAAGAAGAATTTACTAGGCTCAAAAGGGGATTGCAAGGGATTTTTTTAGTATTGTGAAAGGATTATCAAAGATGACATTTCCTCATTTTAAACGCATGCATTCAAAATCAGTAAGCCGCTCCCATACAAATATGAAAAATGGTTTCTCATTATTTATCAAACTAAAACTCATCTCTCAAAATGGTTTCTCATTATTCATCCAACTAAAACTCATCTTTTGGAAGAAAGAGCTCTCAGTAGTCAAGCAGCTAGAGAGAGAATTTAGAGAGAGATGCTCTCCTTCCCTTGAAGTTTCTCCTCCCGATTCTGCTGCTGAGCTCCGTGAGATCACTTCTTCACGCCTCCCATGGCCAGTCCAACCTCGGCGCCACTGTTCCAGCAACCAGTGAGCGTGCGATGGATCCTGTCCAAAACCCTAACGGGTTTTTGGCTTGAAGCTTCTGATGCTGGGGATTTTGCTGGTTCATCTGTGGCTCCTCTCCCCGACGAGTTAGATGGCTCTCCATGCTTGCTGGGGTTGATCTGTCCCGTCCACTGCCTTGGAGATGGCCAATTTAATGGGTGTCCCCATTGTTCAGGTACTGTTCAACGTTATGCTTTTCTTAGATCTGGAAGTGGGGGACCAATTCCTGCCTCTCCCACTTCCTAATTTATACCTAGCTGACTCTTTAGGGGGTTCCATCTCCCTTTGCATCATCATGGGGTTGTTCCCTCATGAATTGTCTTGTTTCCCATGCTTTTGCTGGTTCGCTGCTCTGTCTCTCTGTTTGCTGTTGGTGCTTTCTGTCCCATGCTTTTGCTGTTAATGATGCCTATCTACCAGAGCCAAGGACATGCTTAATTAGTCTACAGTCTTTCAGTGGTGTGAACCTTGTATTGGGATGTTGGGTGGTTCCCTCATTCTCTTGTTCCGACTGATTGTAGTTGGTGGACTCTGCTTGCTTGATATCTCTGTGTAGACTGCTAGTTGATAGCTATTTGGTCAGCTAGTACATAGTATGCGTTGCTACTTGTTGCAGCTTGCCTTTGGGACTGCTCACTTTGCCTCTGCTCAGCTGCTTTTCCTGTGTTCTGTTGGTCGTGTTCTTTGAGTGGTTGGTTGACTGCTGAACATGACATTGAACCCTCTAGAGGGCGTTGTTGTTGCTTTTTAGCTTTGGCATTTTGGTTTGATGGAGGTTACTTCCTTGTTCTGGATTCCCTGCGTTTCCAGTAGATGTTGTTCAGTAGTGTTCCTTCCTTAGGGTTGCTGGATGCTACTGATTTGATGCAAAGGATCTCTTTGCCTGCTACGAGGCATTGTTTGGGGTGTGTTTGGGTGAGGTTCTCTCCCCTTGTTCACAAATTCTGCCTCTCGTTCCATTTTGGTTCTTCTGCAGGTCTGATTCGACTGGCCTATCTTGATAGTGGCTATGGATCCCAACAGTTTGGGTGAGGCTCTCTCCCCTTATATTGGGCTACATCCTTGCTTTGGTGTAGGGATGGTCTGCTGGTGATTGGCCTCTTGGTTGCTGCTCAA